>Ga0065711_1037650_pt1 | contig 19611 bp, 19 predicted proteins | sample Hoacrofraction12_FD_59098 | JGI IMG/M metagenome (GOLD analysis project Ga0065711, IMG submission 59098) | Hoatzin crop microbial communities from Cojedes, Venezuela - Epithelial fraction 12 v2 (version 2) | ecosystem: Host-associated > Birds > Digestive system > Esophagus > Crop | place... | reverse complement strand
GCAGCGGACATCCTTGCGCCTGACGGTAGGCGCTAACTTTGCAAAGTAAAATCAATGCACAACACGGCAAAAAGCGGCGCAAGCCAAAATCACATTAACGGCGTCACGGAAATGCAAAAATGGAAAAGCAAAAAAGGCCAGCCCCTGGGCTCATCGCTGCGCGCTCGGAGAACGGTACTTCTCTCGTCCACGGCTCAGGCATGGGGTTGGAATGCCGTAAGAAACATGCACTATTGCAAGACGCCTCATCCGCTCCGCTCCGGCAAGTGCTGGCACAGGCAGTACAGCTGCCAGCAGGGATTGTGAGAATTGCATAGAGCCTGTCTGCGCATGATAGTGGTGCAGACCGCGCAAAGGCATGAGGGGTGTGCGGTGCCAGGATGGTGCCGCTGCGTGTGAGGGCGCATCGGCGTTGCGCTTTTTCGTGGGATGTGGAGAGAACTACTGCAGGTATCTTGCGTTGCAGAATAAATTGCCTATCTTTGCCTCGTTAACCTGTATAAGACACAATCATTCCGCCAGAAGAAGGCGGAATGATTGTAGTTTGTATTTTGGACTTTTAAATCGCGTGTCGTTTGTTCGGTCTTTATTTATTCTTCTCTTTTTCGTCCTTTCGCTTGAAGTTGAGGTAATCGTATTTGACTTCCTCTAGAGCATTGTAAATATCTTTTCGGTTAAGGATGGCGAGTTGCTTTGCCCCTCCCAGTTGTTTGATATACTGCGCAGCAAAAGAAGCCCTATCGTCAGTTGAGTTTCTGCTCTTTAGCTCTTTATGATCTTCTATAAACTGCAATACCCCAAAGACCGCTTCCTTATGTCTTGCGAATGTATTTGGCAAGATTCTGAATATTATTTGTGCATTACTGAAGAGGATTTTTGTGAAGTAATACGGGTCTGCTGCATTGTCGTTATCAACTGTAAGGTATACGCCCCACCAAAGTTCGGTTAAGGCATTTCTCAGCATCTCATGCTTTTTGCCTCTAAAGAACCAGTGATCTTGCACATAGTTTACGGTGATTTCTTTATTCCAGCGTTTTTTAACGTACTGGAACAAGTCAACATGCGTTAGATATATCCAGAAAGATTCCTGAGATGCTTGCAGCGGTGAGAGATCCTTATATGCCTCGTACAGTGTGATGGCCGCTTCGCAGTCATTTGTAGTTTGCAACATTTTGTCAAGCAGTCCTTCAGGGCGTGCAATATTAGCATAACCCAATTTAGTTTCTTCGCAAGAGAAAAAATCCCCTTTATACTTGTCAATGTTTTTCTCGACGTCAAGCAGGAGCTTTTCAGCGTAGTTATTAGAAAATATGTTTTGCATTGCCATAATCAATCGTCATTATCGTTGTTGGTAGAAATATATCGGAGTGCTTTGAACATACGCTCATAGGGATCGCCAAGGAAAGCTTGTGCTATTTCGAATGCTTGATTCTCCTCAAGCGATTCACCATCTTGCAATTCCAGCAGGTATTTGTACTCCGCCAAGCTGGGGTCAGATTCTATTCGTGCTTTAATCGCTCTCGCCCAAGTAGTTGATTTATATTTTGTGTATTGGTGTATTCCTTCTAGGAGTGCATTAAAGGCAAGCGACGCATGTATGATGCTTTCTCGCCTTTTGTCGGCCTTGTGATACCTATTATATTCATCGTACAGCTTTTCTGGCAGCAAGATTTTTATTTTTTGTCCTCCAAGAACGACGCTTGTGTGAGCGTCTGCATCGGTTTTTTCAATGTTCATGAACGTTCCTGCGGCCTTGAGGTTTTCATAAGTTAAATCCGCCTCATAACTAAGTTTTTTGAAATATGCCAGCAAGTCCCCTGGTTCCAGATCGAAGCTCAGTCCCTCATAATCTGGGTTGAACAGAGGATTAGTGTATCCTGTGATGGGCGACGTGACGATGATGATGGGTTCGAGCGTGATTGTTTTTGCCACCAAGTTTTTTGGCAGATCTATTTTAAAATGCGAGTTGTCCTTTTGTGTGTAGCATTTTCTGAAGAACGTTGTTGCGCATTCCACTTCGCATGCGAATTCAGCTTGTCCGCTCTGGACAATGCGTAAGATAGCGGGATTATCCATGATGCAGTCAAATTCGAAGATGAAATTTTTCCCATCTTCCATGACGCCTGCATTTTTGGTTTCTGGCAGTGGCAGGATGTCGTCATTGATTCCCAGTACGGGGTATGGCAGGTTGTCAATTTTCATAAGATTCGTAAGCTTTCAAAGTGATTGCATGTTTAATGTTATCAGCGAATTGTATTTTGATTCTGTTAGAGCCTTGCTTGACCGTTACATTTTGTAGCCAGCAACCTTTCGCTTTGCCGTTGTCGGTATAGTCAATGTTTATTTTCTCCTTAGTTCCATCGTCATTGAACACTTCAACTTTCAATTCCGCTTGCTCTGTATCGACACCTGAATGGAACATAATGAAGTGGAACCATTCGCCATTTTCATTTTGCGCAGCGCTTCTGCAGCTGGTGATGTTGAGTGGTTTAAGGTATTTGCCTTCGTCATTTTTATCGATGTTAGCTTTTCCGATATTGTGTCCCTTCGTAGATGAATGCCCACCGTTTTTTTTAGTTTTTTTATCGCCGTTCGTTCCTGCAATTTCACCCCCGTCCTTACTTTTGGATGCCTTACCTTTATCTTCAATGAGGAGTACGCCCGATTGGACTGGTTTAATGGGAGTCTTTTCCGTCGGTTCTGGATTTTCTATATGATTATTGATAGGTCCGTCTTGCCCCGTGGGTTCCCCTGCAGGGTTTCCAGATTCCGTTTCCTTATTGGATTTACTTTCATCTTCCTCGATGAGACTTCCTGGAATATACAGATAGTCTTCAAGTCCCGCGATGTCCGTTTCTTCAGATTCCTCGGTGTTAAAAGCCTCTTCAATTGCTTTTTGGATGAAATCGTTAATTTCATTCAGGATAAGTTTACCTTCTCCTTGGATTTGTTGGGTTGCTGGATCCGTCCAGTTTGCCTCATCCCATTGATCATGGCGTGGATTTTCCAATTTGCGCAGTTTGTTGTTGCCATTTGGATCTTTGCAAACGAAGACTGCATTGTATCCAAAGCTTGTCGGTTCTTTTTCTGAATATATGAGCATGAGTTGCTCTCTCATATAGATAATTCTATCCTGCGGTGCTGGATTTTTGTATAGATACAGTTCCACCTCTCCAAGATGAGTCAAATTATCTGTATATTTGAGGCTAGTATCTGACGTTTCTGCTTCTTCATCAGGCACTGCATTAGCGACGGCTTGGAAGTACGGTCTGGGGTTATATTTGAGCGTATAATTTTTGGATTTCTTATGTGTTTCTGTTGGCTTATCAAAGACACATTCTAGAAGATTCTGTAAGTTGTCATGATTAATGACCTCCTCATCTTCAAATTTCACTGTCAATTTATTTTCCCAGATGGCCAGCCAGAAGTTTCTTAGGACGGCCGCTTTCATTTCTTTTATTGCGGTCTTTGTCTTCTTTTGGTCAAACCCCATGATAAAGAAGGAAGTTCCAGGTTCATCTCTTTTGAACCTGCCTTCGATTAAACTGGGGTCAGTAGTTGGTTTACCCTCAGTTGCATCAAAGAACCCTGCATGTGAGTATAACTTCCCGCTTATTTTATGTGTGCAGAGTACCGCAGCGCCTTCGAACACATATTGTCCCTTGGTTGAAGGTGTTGGTGGTGGAGTAAGTGTTGAGACCAGCACGGTATTTATAGGCGAGCAATTATAGTAAGCTGCTTTACCAAAGCCGAAGGAACCTCCAGCTTCTTCAGATCCTTTAGCGCTGACTCCAAAAGACCTGACGAAAGCATAAAATGGACTTGCAGGATTGTTTTCTTCATACGGCATGCCCTTGGTATTCTTATCCGATATTTTCATGTAACCTATTCTGGGTGAATCTCCGGTTCCGAAATAACTAAGCATGGAATGATATTTATCATACGAATCTGGATACAAAGTGTAGCAGCCTTCAATATGTTTTTTCAAGTCAAAGAAATTCGGGAAAGCATTATACTTTAATGTTCCGAAATTTATTTCGACTTGGACAGGGTGTTTCGTATCATTCACAGCGTCAAGTGCGTTTTGAATCGCCTCTCTGACTAGACTTGCATATTGATACTTGAAATGTTCAGCTGTTGCATTATTGGGTCCTTGATGCATACCCGTTTCATCATCGAAATGCCATTTTAATGCCATAAATAGTATTATTTTTTAATGAAGTAAAAGATTCAAGTTATGATAGCAGCACATTAAAAATTTAATGTGTTAGTTTTTCATTCATTCAGAAGGGGAAATTCCCTTTCTTTTTTGTGAATACAAAGATATGTCAAAATATTCAAAAAACCTAATTTATCCTGTTAAATATTGTTAACCGCCTGAAAATAAGTCAGGAAGTCCATTATTCACCATATAAAAAAACGCACGCGCGCGATACGCTGTAGATTGCGCCAGAGTGTTTTATCAACTTGCAATGGCAGGCTCGATTAATTATGTTACGTGAAGTCGCGTTGCGGAGCATCAGGCTTTTGCCTGATGCTCCTTGCGCTTTACTTACACGCGGTAGGTGTTCATGTGCGAGATGTCTGTGATGCCATCGCCGTAGGCAAGTGCTTCCGCATTTGCGGCTGCCTCCTCGTAGCTGTCAGCCTCAACGTAGTAGGTGACGCACCCGCCATCGAAGTCGAAGACATCCACCTGATAGTCATTGCTGAATCGGAAATACTTGTTTTTGCGATTGTTGCTGTTGTTGAAGCTGTCGGATGTTTGGAAATTGGTACTCATTGCTTTAATGTTTTTTAGGGTTATACATTGCTGGCGTCCGCCAACTAAATTTTCGTGCGAACCAAAAGCGCCGTTCGCCCAAAAGAAGCGCAAGGATTTGCGCAGATTTTTACCCGTAGGGCGAGCCAAAAAATCATGTAGGAACGTAGGGATTTTTTTGTAAAAATCTGTGGCAAACCAGGGAGCGTAACGCAGTGGAGTGTACGTCCTTGCGCCTGACGGCAGGCGCTAACTTTGCAAAGAAAATTGTTAGGCGGTGCGCTGGCAATAAGGTATGACAAAAAACGTGGAAGGAATGAGGGCGCAGCCACCAATCCAAAGTCCGCTGCCTTCAGCAGGTGCCGTTGCTTAGGCAAAAACTATTTCCGGTGCTGTGGGAAAAGAGGAAGGTGGATTTCATTCGTGGCGTGCATCGCCTGCGCTTGGGAAATGCTGCACGGAGTGCGGTACCTCTTGGCTGGCAGCAGTGGAGCGGGCGCGATGGCATGAAGACAGAAATAAGAGATGGTCGATGCCGATGAGCATGAACGCCCAGCGTGGGGAAAGCGCGGAGGGGAGGTATTGCGGAACGCAAAGGGTATGTGCGGTGGATTGCCTGCCTTTGCTACCGATGTATAAATAACACGGGGGATGTGTCTATCTGACACATCCCCCGTGTTTGTAAATCATCCTTTCACAAATGCTGTACGTGGATGTCGCTCATTTGTTTACGTCTGATTCATATTCTTCGCGAGTTATCGGCGTTTCAGGATCAACAATCAAGACATCATCGTAAGTAAGACCATAGAGGTGATAATATTGACCCCTAACTCAGTTGCAAGATTTTCAGATATCGTCTTGAATTTGCTGTTCCAGTTTGTTTTGATTTATATTGTCCCAATAGCGCAGAATAACCGCACCTTCATAATCTGTTTTTTCTATACTCAGACCGATGTGACCTTCATCGGTGTCAAAGATGCATGAGTAGGTGCAGTTGTCTAGCATCAGTTGGGTAAATTTGCTTTGCTCGTCTCGCGGTTCTCCATACGATGTATTAAAAGTTTCTACGCATGATGTTGGTTCACCATATTTAGCCGTCAGGCGGTCTTTCAGGTTGGAATAATCACTTTCGAGCGTACTCCATTTGTCAGATTTTGGCAATATAACGAATACCGTGCACACCTGCTTGTCGGTTGTTTCAACGACACCGAACCAGCATGCTTGATGACCAGCAAAATTTCCCTGCAGATAGGCGATATTGTCTTGTGCCCCAATATAGTTTAAACCTTTCTCTTTGAGTTTCATGGCAAAAGAGTACGCGGACCCCTCCATTGGTATGCCTTTGAACTTGAGATGTTGTGCAAGCGCCGAACCAAAGCAGAACAATGCTAGGATAGCTGACAATGTAATTCTTTTCATAGGATTAATGTGTTTTCATTCATTCTTTTGGGCAAAGTTAATAAAAAATGTTGGTTAGCAAAAATATTCCGGAAAAAAAATTGAAAGCGTGCAGACTTTATCTTGCAGGATGGTTGTGGAAAAACGGGAATGCTTTAAAACTCTTCGAGGTCATTTTGCGTTTCCGAATACGCCTTATAGAGATCCTCGCCTAGTCCATCGTTCTGATCAAACATTTTGTCTCGAACTTTAGGCGTAGTGCCAACCCGTATCTTAGCGATGCCTTTGTCACGGAACTTCTTTAGTTGTTCAAGAGTGATGGGGAAATGTGCGGTATGCTTTTGTTCTGTTTCATTGACAATGATGTTTCCGACCGGAATGCCTACCGATTCCGTTTGCGTGCCGACATAAGTTCCGCGAAGTTTGATTACCTCTCCGTCGAAAGTTTTGAAAAGAATATATGGTTGCGCTGTGTACATCAGCTTTTCCGATTTCAGCCGTGCTGCAAGATAGATGTTGTCATCATCAATCTGGAAAGAGAAGCGCATAGAATACCCCGTGGAACTGAGTGGTTTACACGAATAAGATACATGCTGCGCATGGATATTAGTCGTGAGTGCAAGTGAAAGCATGATGGAGCAAAGTAACTGTTTATAAAATGAAATGAGTGGTTGTTTATATTGTTTTGAGTAAATAATATTATTGTGTAGATGAAGCGTGTGGGATGTGGCGAGAGAGTATAACTGCTTTAATTTTCTGCGGCGTTTGAGTATGGATTGAAATTTGTATAGTATGCTCCTAAGATGTCTTGGGGCTGGACGTTGAAGTCGGGGCTGATTTGCATGTACAGTTGTCCGAAACCTGCGACATGCTTTTCCCATGCTAGCACGATGCTGGTGTCGTCATAGCGGAATACCTTTCCGATGAGTTGCTTGAAGTGTTTGCTCACTGCCATCTCCAAGGATTGCCTGATTGGCGTGAGGCGGTAGAAGTCGTAGTGGTCGAGGAGGTAGGTGCGCATGTTCTGGCGGAACTTCTTCTGGATGCGCTCTATGAACGCCATGTTCTCATGGTTGCTTACGTAAGCAGAGAGCACGAAGAGGAAGTTGATGTCGTACTTGAGTACGATGAGCGTGTCGCGGTCGAACAAGCGGTTCGGGTGGTGCGAGATTGTTTCTGCACCCTCTTCGAGTTCCAGCTGCTCCTCATGGTAGTTGATGTTGTCGGAGTCGATTCGTCCACGGATGAAGAAGTTGGGCGTGATGTTGTATCCTTCGGTGGTGTCATCGAAATAGACCTGCCTCAGCTGGTTGTTGTTTGCGTGGAACCAGTCCATGTTAAATTGGATGACGTTCCGCGCGTAGGTGAACTGCTTGTACACCGAGTTGGAACCAACGGCATGGCCTTCCTTATAATACTTGCTGTCGCCGATGTAGTAGATGTTCTCCTGCGGATTGAGCAGCGTTTGGTATTTGAAGATGTGGTCCACGATTTTGCCGTCGGGTTGGTCTTTGAGCTTCGGCGTTTTCTCCTTGGTGTCATCACTGACGATGGCGTCAATCATATCCTCGAACACCATGTTGAAGTTGCGCACGAGCAACTTCTCATCATGGTACCTTTTGGCGGCGATTAGCTGTGCGCGCTCGAAGAACACATAGAGCAGGTTCCACAGCTCCACGAGTTCATCCTTGAAATACTTCCTGCGGATGGCGCGGAGATACCGTGTGCCGGTGCCTTTCTCCACCATCCGTTTCACCCCTTTGGGGTCAGTTTGGTAATTGAGGTCCTGGCGGATTTTGAAGTTGTATGTTAGGTGCAAATAGTCCAGCACCGAATAGAAAAGCACGATTAGCTCCTCGTCAAAATTCAAGTGCTTGCTTTTGGTGAGGAATTTCAGGTAGATGGGCGTGTTGCTTTGCAGGATGGGGACTTGCTTGCTGATGGTTTTCTGCCAGTGGATATTGCTGTTGCCCTTGGCGTTCATCTTGGCGATGAACGTGAAGAGGTTGCGGTGCTCATTGCTGAAGCGAATGAGCCTCAGGATGATGTCGATGAATGTCTGCGACTTGTCACCTTTGATTGAAACGACATTGAGCAGCGCGGCCTCTTTCGATATGCCCTCCTGCAGGTTGCGCTCGTGGTAGTGCGCCACTGCGCGGTAAATCCATGTGGAGAGGTTGAAAATCTCGTCATAGATTTGCGCGTTTTCTTTTTGGCGCAGCGGATTGCCTGGGTTGAGCGTGTCTATGATTTCCTCTGGAGTGAATTTGCCGAATGCCAGTTCTTCGTTTTGCGGGTTGTTGACATTGATGAACACCTTAGGCAGGATGAACACCGAGTCGTTGACCTCTTGCGAGAAGTAATAGCCTACATAGGGAATGTTCACGCGTCCGTCAGAAAGCGTGCATGTGTCCACGAAGCCGTTGAGGAATTGCTCAACGTCTTCGTTTTTGTAGGCATATTCTTCGAAGAGGATTTTCATTGTTCGGTCATTTCTTCGATTTCGATGTCGAAATGCTCTTTCACATAGTCGATGAAAGGTTCAAATCGCTGATTTCCTCCATCCACGCCAAAGGCCCAGTATCTTCTGATATACACAGTGTACTGTTCACCTCTCAGTTCAAAATCATATTGCTGAGTGTATGTGGCAGGAGTCCGTCTGACAAACTTATAGTCCCAATCGTCTAAGATTTGCTGGAACGTTTCAGGCTGTACTTTCTCAAGATACCTTTCAAACGTATATTTTGCAGCATCCTTCATTCCCCTGCAGGAGTGCCCATCAACTTCCCAATGTCTAATGGGGCGTTTAATACCATCTGCAGTGTCCTCTTCAAATTCATCATCTTCATCATCTTCATCAATTTCCTCGCTTGCTTCAATTTCTTCAACCTTAAGTATATCCATAAAGTCGAGCAAGTAGTTTGTGGCTTTGTTGGAGTATAGTTCGTTAAAGGAGAATTGCTTTTCGCTGCCATCCTCGGCATGGCGCAGGAAGAAGTTTTCAGGCGTGTTGTAGTTGTCCTTGCACACTTCGCTCCAGAGGTAGAACATGACCTTGCCCTTGAATTCCTCCTCGTTTACGTTTTGCTTGATGAAGAAGTCGCCCATCTGCTTGTCCTCAGAATCCGTGTTTTTGAGGATGAGCTGATTGATTTTCTCCAGGAACGACACCCAGCGGAACAGGTGCCCTCCGATTTCTATGGTGAAGTGCGAAGATTTCGGGTTGCGATAGTCAATCGGCACATACTGCCAGCTCCATCTGCGCTTGAACGCGCTATCCATGGGGAACAGCGACTGGTCGCTTGTGTTCATGGTGGCGAGTATGTGGAGATTGGATGGCAGGCAGAGTTTGCCGTCTTTGATGCCCTCGGCATCTTCGCCGAGTTCTGCAACGAGAAACTTATTCAGGTCCACATCCGCATTGATGGGATATTCCGACATTCCTTGCTCGTTGCGGTCGAGCAGCTGGAACAAATCGCCGAAGATTTGCGCACAGTTGCCACGGTTGATTTCCTCGATGACGAGGAAGCAATCCTCATCAGGATGTTGCCATGCCCTGACGTATGCATTGGTAAATACCTGCGGCACGAACTTGTAAGATATTTTCTCTTCGCCGTCCTCAGCTGTCTCTACAATGGGCTTATAGCAACCAACAAAGCTGGCGTAGTCCGTGTCGGGATGGAATGTGGTGCGGTAAACTTGCTCTGAGGGGATGTTCTCCAGCATGTTCTTGATGGCAAAGGACTTTCCGCTGCCGGGAGCGCCGTAGAAGATTTTCTGTGCCATCTTGTTCATTCGCAATGGAGTGGAAATGTGGATTTCTTTTGTCGAGTCCACAATAACATTCCTGGTACTGGGATTGTCCGCCAAAGCTGCTGCTATAGCACCGATGAGACTTGAGGAAGAGTTGATAGCGTTGGCAATATTGAGCACCGGTGATTGAGTCCAGTCGTTGCTGCGCTTGATGTTCTTTCCCCCACCCCACCAATCGTAATCCCACAGGAACCGCACAAGCAAGTCCTTATTCTCTCCGTGGTAATTTTCGAGCGCTTTCTCTGCTATTTCCTTAAGCGATTCATCGTTCCGCTGCGCTTCTGTATTGTTACTGCTAGGATGGCATGCCTCGAGGACATCATCCGATACCCCAAGCGCCTTGACTTTATTTTTGTATTCCATCAAGGCGGTATGATACAGACTGCAGATGGATGCGATGGCCACCCATTGATTAGGCACATAGCATACAGACTTTTTAGACGTCACCTTGAACGAATAGGTGTAGTATGCTTCGATTTGATACTCGCCAAATGATGTAAACGCGTCTTTAAACGACTGAGGCAATACACAATCGCTCAGATCCATTTGTTGGATTCTTTCTGTCAGTTGCTGGCGGTATACGCCTAAATCTATCAATTCTGCCATAGTTATTTGAGGAGTTGCTTTACGATTTCTTCAGATATCCTTTTAATCACGGGTATGGCCACGCTGTTGCCAAACTGGTGGTATGCTTCCTTCTTGGAAACCACAATTTTATATTCGATGTTGTCAGCGTTATAATTTTGGTTGTTCGCACATTCAGGATGCTCCCATCCATTGCCTATGATGCGGTAGCCCTGCAGGCGCCCTGCCTCGACTGGCGTTAACGTTCTCGGATTAAGCCCCTTGTACGATTGGTCGATGAGAATTTCACTTCCGTCTTTCCAGTAGCGTGCGGAGATTGTACTGGAGTATGGACTATCCGCCGTGAAGAGCGAATAACCAAACCCTTTTCCGTTTTGTCTGTTGCGTTCTTTTCGTTTTTGATGCCCTTCCCACATTCGGTCGCTAATTGTGAACTTAGGATCTATCGAATCTGCTGGTTCAAAGATGTCCGACAATTTCGTGGGCATCGTCCCTTCTTTGAGTTTGTCCTTCTCGTAGATAGTTGTCCCATCTGGAGCGATGCCCAGTGGGAATTTGAACTCACTCGCAGGTACCGTATCCTTATGCCATGCGATGATGAACAGGCGCTCGCGGTTTTGTGGTACGCCGAAATACTTTGCGTTGAGGACATTATAATTGTAACTATATCCCAATTCCTCAAGCGTTGCCAGGATGACGCTTAGTGTCCTGCCGTGGTCGTGATTTTTCAATCCGCGCACATTTTCCAAGAAGAGGACTTTTGGCGGAGTGCCCCGTTCGATTTTGTCCTTGACGAGGTTAGCGATATTGAAGAACAACGTCCCTCGGGTATCGTCGAACCCCCGTTTGAGTCCGGCGACAGAGAACGGTTGGCAGGGAAAACCGCCACAAAGCACGTCAAACGCGGGGACATCTTCTAGGTTTAGTTGCGTAATGTCCTCATTGAAGAACTTGTAGCTTCCGTCCTTGTCTTTAGCAAACAGATTCGGTGACACGTCTTTATAGTTGGCCTCGTATGAGATTCTCGCATTCTTATCCCATTCGCTTGCAAAGACGCAATTTCCTCCGACACTGTGCATGCCGACATGGAACCCACCGATTCCTGCAAAAAGGTCGATAAAAGTGAATTTATGGTGTGCTTTCATTTTAATTTCCAATATTTCGTACAAAGGTAATGAAAAAATGTTGGTTGGAAATATTTTTCCAAGAAAAAATGACAGAGCGGAGGAGAATAATGGTTATCTTTGCGATTGAAAGCGGCCAACTTTCTGAACAAGAACGATTCGAATAATGCAGCGCTATCCCATGTGGACGCTTGCTTTTATTCTGTGACATGGGCGGTGGCGGGAGCCACTGCCCATTCTTTTTAGATGCGTTTGCGGTTAGAGATTTTCGTACTCCTCTTTGCTCATGACAGTAGCAAAGAAGTACGCGTCGCAGAAGTCCTTGTTGGAGCAGGAGACAGGTTTCTCCTCGGCGCCGTGGTGCTTGACATAGACGCCTTCGTTTTCGCCCTGCATAATTACGTGGTAGGCGGCATTCAGCAATGGATGGTACAGGAAGTACTCATCCATGCCCTTGATGTGTTCGAAGATGTTTCCTTTGATGTGTTCCATGGCTTTAGACGAAAGTTGCTGTGATAGGACTTTGGCATTGATGTGGCGAGATTTCAGGGCACATCCATGTCAAGGACTGAGAGTCCCGCTTTGTTCAGGACTTCCTCGTAATAGTGCTCCATCACTTCCTCGACCGATATGCCTTTCTCCTTGGCCATTTTCTCTGCGTTCTTCCTGATTTCCCCTTTTGTGTCGAACACTTGCGGGCGGAGGTCTTCAGGCGCCCCCGTTAGCATAAACTCCTTATAATCCATGTCGTTTGGTTTTGTGGTTGATTCTATTGAATAGTTTGCAGGCTGTTTCAATTAGAACGCTTCATATTTTGCTTTTGTCTTCAGATAGACCTTATACAGTTTCTGCCCGAACCGTTCCCTTTTGCCGAACTTCTTATCATGGACTTTGGGCATGGTGCCGACCCTTATTTTGGCGATGCCTTGTTCATTCAGCAGAGCCAGTTGCTGTTCCGTGATAGGAAATTGCGCGTTGTATGTGTGCTCCGTTTCCGAGAAAATCATCCCTCCGATGGGAACGCCTACGCTCTCCGATGTAGAACCTGTGACGGTTCCAGTCAATTTGATGACCTGCTCGTCAACTGTTTTGATGAGGATGTATGGTTCCTGTGCGTAAAGCAGGTCGATTGATTCCATGCTGGCATTGAGATACGTGTTTTCGCCGTCAAAACTAAAAGAGAGTTTCATGTTGAAACCGTAGGTGTCAAGCGGTTTGCATGCAAACGACAGGTGCTGTGCGAACCCTTTGCCCATGAGGCAAAAAATCAAAAGCGTTGCGATAAGAAAGCGTTTCATAGTGAGATATTTTTAGTTGTGCAAATATACGCAAAATGTGTTACATTCACAATTGATGTGGCAAAAAAAACGTTTGTTAACGTTGTTTGCGGAAGCGGAGACTTAGCGAGCGCGCAAAGCAGGGATGTTTTAATCCCTCATATAGGTGCGTGCTTTACATCGTGAACTTGCACTTCGGGTAATTGGAGCATCCCGTAAAATACCCATATTTGCCCTTTAGGGTAACGAGTTTGCCACCGCATCTGGGGCAGATGCCATTGGCGATTTTCGTTTCCTTCCTGTATGCAGTTTCCTTCGCCTGCTCCGTATGCACTTTCTCCGCCTCCTTGCCGGAGATTTGATTTTGCATGATGGTTGCCGTGATGTTATTGATGTCCGTTGGTGAAATTATGCTGCCGTTGCAATAACCCAGAATTACTTTTTTGATTTGCGAGAAGTTGCAGATGCTTGCATTAGTGGCATCCACCGATACCGATGCCTTGTTGCTGAAAGCGATGATTGAGTAGAGTGGGACATCAGGATATTCCGCCAGCAGATGCTGCAGCGCCTTGATGTGCCTCTGGTTTTGCTGTATGGGATTATAGAATTGCTTTTTGTGGCCATAGATGTTCTGCGTCCAGTATTCGGCATTCTCGCCACCATAGATAAGACCTTGGTAATTCTTTGTCTCAATGACGAAGATACCGTATGGCGAAACGACGATGTGGTCGATTTGCGACGTTGTCTTGCCATTTGGGATAATGACATTATGCAGTTTCGCATATCCCTCTGGCAGCTTGTTCAGTTTCCTTGCCACCGCCATCTCCCCCACTTTCCCTTTGCCGAGGATGAAGTGGATGATAGGCTGAATGAAACCGAAGTAAAGAAAGAAGATTACAGCGGCGACAATTAGAATGATAAATAATATGGAGAGGACTTTGCTCATGATGCTTTGATTTTGCCGAGCAAAGATAGCCAAAAAAATTGAAGATGTGTGTATTTCTATTTAAAAAAACACATCACATTAAGTTTTGCCTTTGATCTTCGGATTGGCTAAAAAAGGCTAAAAAGATTCATGTGTCGTTTAATTTCGTGTGGAGGATTGCTATTTGGTAACAAAAAAATCATATCTTTGCCAGTACAGTTAAACTTAAATTAAGAAATTATGTATACAGCAGCTGATTTAGAAAACACAGTGAAAAGTCTAGAATCTTCTCCATTATTCCAAGTTTCTCATAGTGACAAGGAACTCTTCCATTCAGATTTTCTGTATTGGTTGTGGATATCTCAGCGAAAATTTGCTGAAGCAGTTTTACAGGAACTTTTAGGTGTTGATGACAAGTTCTTTGAGAATAGTACTGCTTTTAGAGAAAAAAAACATTTTGACTTTAGCATTTGGAAGAAAAAGGGCAGAAAGAATGTTCCTATACTTATATTAGAAAATAAGATGAAAAGCATTGCCAATGAGCAACAGCTTGATGCTTATTTTAAAAAAGTAGATAATGAATACAATAGTGCAGATTGTAAATTCGTGTTATTAACATTGGCGCCACCTAATGTAAATAGAAAGTCGTGGATTATAAAAACTTATGAGAACTATTATGAGGCACTCGACCGACATAAAGGGTTGATCGATGATGCTGACAAACATAAGATTTACATTGAGGATTACATTTCTTTTGTAAAAAATGTAGTCTCTTTATCCAAATCTTGGAAAGAAGAAAGCCTGCAAGATCTTATAAAAAGCGACATGAACGAAGAAATGAGGCGACTTAGGTTGCACGATATTCGTCAAAAAATCATCTACAGCAAGTTTAAAGAAGATTTATGTCGTGCTCTTGCTAAAAATAATTATTATGTGATTCGCGACGCAGGAATGGTTGATTTCTGGAAAGATAAAGATAAATTCAAACCTTCTGACGATCGGCCGATTATATGTGTATATTCTGGATATATGCAGGCTGGAGGCATGGTTTCAATTAACTTTATTACATCAAGTGATTTGGTGTTGAGTAAAAATGCAATCGCCAACTGGGAAGATTGCAAGAAATCAAATATACCTGTGGACGAGTTACGGTATTGGAACATTCAGATTCAGTCAGACCAATATCGCATAGGTTGTGAAAAACAAGATAAACATCAATTTGAATTCCCTGAGCGTATAAAAAATTCAAATAGAGCTGGGCATGTTATACCATTATATCAAGAATTTATCGATGAGATAAAGTTTCTTCCGCCTTCAATCTTCCCAAGTTTAGCAGAACCAACAGACGAAAACAAAGAGATGTTTATCGATTATAAGCTTGGTGAAAAATACAAGTATGGCATTGGTCAATTCAGCAAGATCTTCTTCTATGTCTTTGAAAGGATTAGCGACATCTTAATGAATAAAAATAAAGACGAATCTGTAACCGACTGCATTATCAGAAGAATTTGTGATGATTTACAAAAATTCAGGAAGGATTTAGAAAGCAACTAGATCTTAAGAAAACCTCACATCACCCCCTCCCCGAACACGGGATAGACCTCGTGCTGCGGGAACTTCTCGCATCCGATGAAGAGCGTGTCGAAGGCGTCCGTGCCATCGGTGCGGTGCTCGAGCAGGTCCTCCTCCGACTCCTCGTCCTTCTCGCCCGACTTGTCCTTGCGGAATCCGAGCCGTCCGCGGTACACCTGCGCCGACTGGATGGCGAGGATGAGGTCGTCGTTGTTCTGGCGGTTGAAGAACGGCGTGAGGCGCTGCTTGCCGCTGAACGCCTGGTTGATGAGCAGGTACTTCTCATCATGGCGCATGGGGTTGCCGAGATAGACGTCGATGCACTGCCATCCATTGCGCTCGAATTCATGCTTGACGACCCATCGGAAGTCCTGGTCGTTGACCGCATAGTTGGAGCCGAGCGCTGTGGTGTCGTAGTAGTAGATGACCGTCTTGTTGCGGTGGTGCGCGTAGTATCGGCAGAAGTCCGCCACGAGTTCCGGGATTTTCCGTTCAAACTTCGTGTAGAACGACTTGACGACCAGCAGCCTGTTGCCTTGCGGCTGCCCCGCCACAATCCAGTTGATGTTGGCATTGTAGTCCATCCCGATGCAGATGGGCGCATCGGGATTGACGTCCTTGTCCGCCCTGGCGTCGAGCGCGTCGGGTGCGAAGTCATACCCGAGCGAGTCGAGGTAGTCGAAGTCCGACGCGTTGTACTTGTGCTTCTCGCGCATGGACGAGTAGAACCCGTCCTTGCGTATTCCGATGCGCTGGCAGAGGATTGAGGTCTGGAACGTGAGCGGCGTGAGGTCACGCTTCATCTGCTTGATGTAGTTCTCCCCGAGCAGTTGTATATTTTCGATGGACGAATACTCCTTGTAGTACACCGCGACCGAGCGCATCTGGTTGAGATGCCGGTCGAGCGAGCGGAGGTACTTCTGGAGGTATGGCGGCACCGGCTTGCCCTGGGCGCGCAAAGAGCGAATGCGCTCCTTGGTGCGCCATATTTCGTACACCGTCCCTTTGATAGTCTCGATTAGATTGGCGTCCATCTTCTCTCGGTAGTGCAGGAACCACGACCCTTTCTTGGTCTGCGGCATGTCGGATAGGATGAGCATGGAGTGGTTGAACGAGTGCTTTCCGAAGTGCGACTTGATGCCGCCGTTGGCTGGGAGCGTCTCATTCTTGAGTCGGTCGTAGTCGATGAACTTCGCCTCATCGACGAGAATCCACGAGAGCGTGAGCGAGTTGGATGAGCCGGGTCTGTCCTGCGAGATGATGATGGCGACCGAGCCGTTGTAGAACGATATGACGTGCTCATAGTCCGCCGGCTCAGTGATGGGGCGCTTGAACGCCTTGGGCGGCTTGCGCCCGACGACGTAGTGGAGCCCATTGACGAACCCCCATCGCTTCCAAGCGGCGAACAGCCCTGGTAGCGTGTTGGTGAGCCCGTGCTTGAAGGTAGGCACGACGATGCCTCCTGTGGAGCCCGGCATGCGCTGCATGTTGCGCAGGACGAAGGGCGAAGCGATGGAGTCCGTCTTGCCGGTGCGGCGCCCAGCGACGATGACGGTGGTGTTGGCGCCGATGAGCTGGGTGAGGCGTTGCGGTTCGTTGAAATAAATCTCTTTCATTGATAGAAGTTAGAGAAGTTATATTAGTAGAAGTTATAGAAGTTATAGAAGTACCCCTAAAATTCGGGCGCTTCGGCGTTCGTTTTCCTCCTTTGTCCACCCTATGTAGTTGCCATTCTTCATCGCCCCGAAAGTGTCTGCGTCAAGGTCGAGGACGGTTGCGATGTCGCAGTCCGCGGCATGTACCTTTCCGAGCCCTTCAATTACTTTGTAGAACTCGTCTCCGTCGTAGTTCCATTTTGGCTTGTTCATATAACAGGTCTCTTTATTCTGGGTGTTATGGGTTCTATTCTGTTAATTTTTCGCCTTTGATGTTATTTTTTTACGTTTTGATTTGGCTGTTTAACATAAATGACTTATCTTTGCGTTGTGGATTGATGGTCGCACAGGAGCGGGGTTCCCTCTTCGGAGGCAACAGATAGAAGGTTCGAATCCTTTCCTTTCCACAATTAGGGGTGAAAACCCCTATTTTATTTTTCTATACCTTCGATTCCCATTGCGGTCTAACACATCCATTTTCTTCGGGTCAATAATACCAATAGAAACAATCTTATTCATTACTTTTCCCTTGTAGTGATAATTTACGTCAATAACGACTTTTACGCATTTCTTCGGACTATACCCTCTTGTGCAGATATACGCAAGTTTGTTTTCTTCCATCATATCTTGATACACATTTTTGGGATGTTTTACGGCTCTCTCCGCCTTCACCATCTTCCGCAAGTTTATGGCTGCCCCTTTTAACCTTTTAGGATGCGTTACATATTTTCGGACTGTCTCATCAAAGATTACAACTTCTTTCGACTCAAGTTTTATTCCCTGCCTCTTCATATCGTTCAACACATACTTGCTAATTTTCCCAACTCTATACTTTCTTCCTCTGTTTTTATTGTCAGCAAGCACGAAGTCGGCAAAACTTTGCAATGTGCGATGGCGATAATCACGCAACCCAAGCCGAAGAACGCCGTCAATCTTATAATAAAATCCTGCGTCCCCGTTCATCTCTACCCTCCGTTGTTCCCCATGTAGGTAGAACGTGAGTATTTTTTTGTGTATCGTTGCCATATCTCTGACGCTCCTGCATCTTTTTTCAGGCCACGATGTATGTTTCTTGCATATCGGTCTCTTATCTTCTTCACTCTTGCAAGGCGGCCCCCCCCGCATTCCGAAGGGACGCAAGCAACCTCCCTGCCTGGGCGTCAATATCCGCCATGCTCTTTGTTCGTCTTGCCATAAATCTTCTTGTTTTTTTGTTGTTTCGTTTTTTTTTACTAACTTTGCCACTGAAAGGTGGTAGGTAGAACCGCGATTTGTGGAAGGGCGGCTTGTTGAAAGACAAGGGCAGTGATTCGACCTCACCGCTTACCACCTTCTTCTTCCAATTCCTTGTCATCTTTATTTGGTGCGAATAGTTCCTCCTCCTCGAGGTCGATTTCCTCGTACTCCACGTCGTCGATGTCGATGTTGTCCGCTCTGTACTTGGCGATGGTGTCAGCGATTTTCTTCTGGAGGTTGGGGATGGGCTTGATGCCGAGCACCGACGGGTCGGAGGTAGCCGTGAACGGCTGCACGACGATGAGCTCGTATGGGATGGATTGCTCGTCCTCCGTGTCGATGCGGTTGAACTTGGCGTATGACGATGCCGCCTTCTCCATGGTCTTCGTGTCCTTTCGCTTCTTGGCCATGGCGTATGTCTCGAGAATCATCTCGTTGAAGCGCCATCGGTGGAAGTCCTTCGACGCCGATGCGACGAGCGGCAGCAGCGCCTTGATGATGCCCAGCTCGTTGTAGGCGAGCGAGCGCGACAGTTCGGGGTAGCGCGTGCGGTACTCATCCACGAACTGCCTGTCCTTGGCGTCTGGGTTCGCGAGCTGCCAGTTGTACATGGCGCGAATGCGCATGACCTTCTCCGCCATGACGTCCGAATGGAGCTGGCGCAGTTCCTCGTCCGATTTGAACAAGTCCGTCTTGCATATTTCAAGAGCGCTTCGCATGGCGAATTACGAGTTTGGAATTACGAATTACGAATGGTTGACGAAAGGAAGACCTTTGTTTGGAGAAACGAAGGGCATCGTTTGGGAAAACGAAGGGCATCGTTTTACTCATCGTCCTCCATGGCGAGGAGGTTGCGCGACGCATTCTCGAGCGCGAGCGGCGAGCCGACCTGTACGAGCTGCATCTCCTGCGCATGGATTTTGACCTTGGAGGAAGCCTTGCCTTTGTAGTACGCCTTGGAAATGGGCGTATTTCGGTCCTTGACGTCCTCGCGGAGGATGTCCGCTGGGATGTCGAGGAGCATGGCGATGTCAGAGATGGGGAGGAAGATTGAGGCGAGTTTCTCAACTTGCTCCAGTACGTTGTCTGAATAAGTCATTGAGGGGAACGGAGTGATTGGTGATGAGGTCCTGCATCTGCTGCAGGAGATTATTGAAGATGTTGGTGTCGGTGGATATGAACGCCGACTCGGTGCGGTTGCCTCGTGTGAGGTTCTGCGAAGTGACGACCGTGGCGAGCTGCCCCGACTCGGCGCGGACGAGCA
>Ga0065711_1037648_pt1 | contig 19612 bp, 14 predicted proteins | sample Hoacrofraction12_FD_59098 | JGI IMG/M metagenome (GOLD analysis project Ga0065711, IMG submission 59098) | Hoatzin crop microbial communities from Cojedes, Venezuela - Epithelial fraction 12 v2 (version 2) | ecosystem: Host-associated > Birds > Digestive system > Esophagus > Crop | place... | reverse complement strand
GCCCCATCCCTGGAAACATTCAAGACCAGGTTGGACAGGGCTCTGAGCAACCTGATCTAGTTAGCGGCGTCCCTGCTCGCTCGGGGGGGGGGTTGAACTAGATGACCTCTAGGGGTCCCTTCCAACCCAAAACTTTGTATGATTCTATGATTCTATGAAAAGGTTTATCTGTAGCTGGAAATATTATTAACTGAAAAATGAAAGATGTCACCTTTCATACTCCTACCTTTTGTGTTCATTTGAGCCTACTAGTATTCCCATAGTGGTTTTTGAGAGCCAATATAATATTTGGCGCCTGAACTTCTGTGTGTCTCCTCAAAACGGTTGCTGTTTAAATTCACAGTGGAAGTGACTTGGTAAGAAAAGTGTAGATTCATTAAGCCAAGCAATGAGTCTGACATTTATTTAATGACATGATCTTGATTAAAGCTGAAACAGAAATATTTATTTGTAGTTTACATAAATTAATGCATTTCCTGATGAAATAACTTGTTAATTGTTAATATTTGGGACCGTCAGAAAGCAATGATTGCTTCTATTTTTCTGATTTTGTCAAAGGTATACTGACAAATAAAAGTCTCAGAATCCTTAAGTATAAGATTTCATTAATCAAGATAATCTTATCTAAAGAATTAAAAGTAAAAGTTGCTTTTTGTAAAATCCTGTGACATATGATGACGGTTGACTAGAAAAGAAATCCAAAAAAACTAACATATTAAACAAAGAAAACAATTTGTAGAAGTTCTAAGAAATCTTAAGTACATAATCCAGCTTCATATTTTTATCTATATTTCAGAAACTTTACTATCTATTAAAATAATATCATAAGAATTTCTTTTAAAATGGCTTGTGGATCTATATTGGCTTGTGGATTGATATTCTGTCAGAATCTAAACATATGGGTGATTTCCTAATGAAAACTGTCTCATTAAATGGAATAAATCTTCCACAGATATAACTACTACTTAATGCAGGGCACAAACAGATAAAAGTGAATTCAAACCCATGTCTGTCTCATCTAGTAGTGTATATGCTAAATGTACAGAATGAAAGGATCAGGGATTTTGGGATCAAAGTTACCAAAATTAGCATTGCTCAAATAAGAAAAATACTTATCTAAGTAAAACCTTACAAAACTCATATCCAGCCAGAATAGTTATTTAATATACAACCATAAGAAATAAACATTAAGAAACAGATCTGAAGTACTCTATGCATTCCTAAATTTTTTGAGATTTCTTAACTACCTTTGCAACATAAATCCTGTATTATGTGATCTCTTCAGCATTGATGACGCTGCATTTGGAGTACTGGGTCCAATTCTGGACTCCCCAGTACAAAAGCGACATGACTTTACTGGAGAGAGTCCAACTCAGGGCCACAAAGATGATTAAAGAACTGGAGACTCTGACATGAGGAGAGGCTTAGAGAGTTCAGCCTGGAGAAGAGAAGGAAGAGAAGCGAAGGCTCAAGGGAGATCTTATCTATGTGTATAAACACCTTATGGGATCTAACGAAAACAAGGGAGCCAGACTCTTTTCAGTGGTGCCCACTGACAGGAAAGGGTCAATGGGCAAAAACTGAAATGCATGAAATTCCATCTGAACACAAGAAAGTACTTCGTTACTGTGAGGAAATTCAAACACTGGAACAAGTTGCCCAGAGAGGTTGTGGAGTCTCCATCCTTGGAGATATCAAAAACTTGAATGGACTTGGTCCTGTGCAACATTCTGTAGCTGACCGTATTTAAGCAGGGGACGGGAGCAGATGATCTCAAGAAGTCCCTTCCATGCTGGATGGTTCTGTGATTCTGTGTGATTCTGTTATCTCTCTATTGCAATTAAATAGCGATGGAGGTTTTGAGAAAATAACTAGCCTAAGTGAAGGCAGAGAGAGATCAGAGACAAGTGATGTTAAAATCATACACCTCTCCTTAGTTCCTAGTGAAAGAAAACCACAAACAGCTTTGTCTTATTCTTTGTCTTGGACTAATATGGGTTTGGTACAATGAGAAAAAATGATAAATCCTAACCCTCTGATTCTCTGACAGTGGTGAATTAATAAGTGCTGTTTTAAAAAATCATGTGGAATAACATTTATAGGATATAAGTATTAGACACACAAAACTATTCCCATGAGAAGTCTACAATGCAAAAAAAGAGACAGAAACTCTTTGAACAAAGGCAGTTTATGAATTCCTGACACTGTTTAAAAGATTTAGACAGCCTGCACATTCACTTAGGGTGTAATTCCCTCTGTGATAACCCATCAGAAACCTATAAAGCATTTAACTCCCACTTACAGTCTATTATTTTAAGTTTTTAAATGGGACTTCAAAACTGTCTGTGCATCACTCTGATAATCTTTGCCAGGACATAGGGCCTGATTAACAGGCTGATTCACGTGGATGTACTTCTGTATCCAGCAAAGTGATTTAATGGAGCTTAGCATAGACCCAGAGACATCCATTACAGATGCATCAGCCTGAGAGAATCAGGGACTTATTCTTCTGAAAAAGTAATTTTCTCACAGACATAATGACTGCTGAAGTTCTGGATGGACTTCTAATGGAGAATATATTTTTCTATACTCCCTGAAAAGGTAACAATAATAATCCATCATCTATTGATTTTAATAGGTACCATAATCTGTATTTATGTGATGTGGCAAATACTTCTGATAATCACGTGGTATTTTTTTAATAAGAAAAATCCTCACATTTCCCAGCTGTGTTAAGTATTGTATCTCATCTTCTTTTATTAACTAATAATCTAACTAATATTACAAATTCATTCCTTAATATCACAGAAAAATCAGACAGCTAATACCTGGGAAGCCAAAGTAGTAGAAAGCTTTCCTCCTCCTTCCCCCCCCCGCCAATTAATTAAGATACAGGTTTTCTCCTGTACTTTCGTTTTGCTGTGATTACTCTTCCTTTCTGTGTGGACTTTCTGTGAAGAAACATCCTTCACTCAGATAAAGTTCAGGGGCAGTTGGTGTTAAATGTTTACAGCAGTGTTAATACTACTCAGAGATGCATTTCCCCTCACCCTACAACCACCCCAGAGGTCATTAAAATGAAAGAAAAGGGTTGGGATTATTTTTTATTCCTGGCAATAGCCTAGGGATAATGTGGCCTGCCCATTTCTGTGTACGGTGGAGTGTTTAGGAAATGATTCAGCCTTCATGAAAATGAAAAGCAGACCCATGAGGAAGTATAAGCTTATATACATGATATGTCATCTACCTTCAGAGGTCCGTATATCGGTTTATTGCACATGTGCTATTTAACAGACTTCAAGTTGTAACTGGGAAAAGTGTTACACCTCTATTGATCACTGATTTATTGCAGGGTGAAATTCTAAAGGCAAAGTTTTCCAAATTGGATATCTAGAGCTAAATTAGTAGATCAAAGTGCAGATATCTCAAAGTCTTGATGTCCAGAAAGTGAAAGAACCCGAAGTAATGACCTTTGATTTAAATGTCATCCAAACAATTGAGGAAACTGTTTGCCTTTTTCTGTAAATTATACAAATAAAGAACAGCCAAACATTTATCTGTTTCCAGAAAAAGTCTATGTAATTGTAAAATATTATGGTTTTCCTTTTGATGACATTTATTTAATAACTCAAATTAATACTCCTTCCTTTTTCAAGCAAAAAATACATGCAAATGTAGCACACATTTTCTGTATCTGTGTATAAGATGAAACCCTTAATGATCAATATGCAATAAATTAAAGAATCAGTATGTAATATTTTTACATCAATTTATGGTACAGATATACCTTAAAAGCAGAAGGGAAATTCAGCATTGTGTGTTGTGTTTCCCAGGAAAGTTTTTATTGGACACTTTGCTTTGCTGATTTCCCAATTTGTCTTCCCTCTGCAGAACTGTTTAGTGCCAACCTGTTGGCCCAGTTGCCAAGATAGTACCTCAAAGTACACAACATTTCCTGGTGTTTATTAATTATTTTTTGTTGGTTTTAGTGAATTCTTTTGATAGAAAGAATTAATCAGGTGATTTTATTGAAGCAATTAAAAGCAACAAGAATTTTTCCAGTTGTCTTTCTTCCAGAAAAACACAAAACCTATAAACAGCAAAACACACCTGTTCACTTCTTTGTTCAGTTTGTCAACATCTGGCTCAGCAAAATAGCTCTTCAGACACCAGTGATTGCATTGTACAGGAGGTCTAGTTATCCGAGCACAGGCATCTAATTTAAGTGAGATATCACAGCTGACTTCAGGTCTGCTCGAGAAGGGCAGGGTCATTTATGCCTGGTGACGCAACTTCTAGACCTAGTTAAATGTTTCAGATATGCTCAGGTATCTCAAATTATAGTAGATTCATCTGTCTGAACCAATTAGCCAATTGATTTGAATGATGTGCTCATGCATATGTGCCAACGTACCTGTATATAGTCTGGAGCTGAACTTCTAAACTGTAAATCCTTAAATTTAGATGTATGACTCTAGAACTGAATCCAGAATAAAATTTTCTTGTACAACTAAAATGTCTAAACTCTGAGTTCATATATGAAATTTGCATCATTCATATGTAAAACCAGTTGAAATGATGGCAGGTCAGGATTAATCTACGTGTAGCTCAAAGCTGTTAGAAAGAAGTGTGAAAAGGACATCTGTGAAAAAGTTAATGTGTTTTCTAACACCAATGTTTTCTGGGTCTAAAGGAGTCTGAAAATCCAATTTTATTCTTCAGTGCAAAGAAGTAAAGTCCTGATTTGGTCCTGTTTCATTAGATTCTGCAGTTTATTAGAAGTATGTTTGCTTGATGTCGAAGTTAATTATTCTAAGCTCCTTTTGTAATCACTGGAGAGAAATACATATTTCTTCAAATAAAAGTATCTAAAATAGGTCAGCTGCATCCGACCCTCTAAGTGCCTGTTAGCAGGACTATTTCAGATATAGATTCTGTGCTGTGTACACCTATTAGGTGAGACTAATCCACCTTGTCAATTTATGTTTGTTTTATAGGAATAATCCACTAAGAATCTGAGTTAATCTTTTCCTTTTAGTATCTCAAAGGAAATGGAAACCAGATTATGTTACTTTTTACCTTCTTGAGAATTTTAAGTTCAACATGGCAAGAGGGAAAAGAGTATTTTGTAAAACTGCAGGGAAATATTTTGACATATGAATGAAATTATGCTTCGTAGTGTCAGAATGGTGTTGAACGATGTTGGGGTTTTTTTTTGAGATAACCAAAATTTGCTTCCAACAGTCCAGCAATCTATAAAAATGCTTTTCACTTTTTTTGGTGTGATTCTGAAGATCTGTAACAAATATTTGTTCTCAGTGAAGCTGATATGAGTTGATGTTATGTTATAATTTATATGTAAAAGCAGTATTTTTCTAAATCAGGATTTTAAGTGTTTTGATCTAACAGCTGTTCCCACATGTTTTGTTTTCAAATATACATGAAAAAGTAAATGAATATGGAAATTTACATTAGTAATTTTTATCTTCCATTTTTCTTAAAGAAAACAAACAGATAAATGAAAAATACCTCTAAGCTCACCAAGGAAAGAAATTGGAGCTCTTCTAGTTTGTTCTTGAAGTAGACTGAAGTATTCTTTTTCCTTATTGTATGTTAACCCTCAATAAGCAAGAATAGCCAACTTATGTTCCCAGTGTAGTAGCAGAAGACATTGTCAGAGGCTGACTCCTACATTAGATATAAATTTTCTTGCATATTCCTTCCCACGTCTACATTAATATGCTGAGGGTGACAAGATGACTATTTTATTCAGCTAGATTACTGAATCAGCCTGTATGAATCCAAACCTGAGAATCCAGGCCTGCATTTTCACATGGATGCTGCCAGTATGTCGTGGTTCAAACCCAGACAACAACTAAGCCCTATACAGCTGTTAGCTCACTCCTCCTGCAGGTGGATGGAGGGAATAAAATTGGAAGGGTAAAAGTGAGTACAATCATTGGTTGAGATAAGAACAGTTTAATAACTGAAATATAATAATAATAATAACAATAATAATAATAATAGTAAACATAAAAAGGAAAAGAATAAAGAGAGAAATAAAACCCAGGAAAGCCGAGTGATGTAAATGAAAACAATTGCTCACCAAAAACTGCCCGATGCCCAGCCAGTCCCTGAGCAGTGATCCTCCCACCAACGTTCCCCCTAGAGTTAATTTACTTCATAGTAGCTAGCATGGGTCTGTGCTTTGGATTTGTATTGGAAACAGTGTTGATAATTCAAGGATGTTTTAGTTACTGCTGAGCAGTGCTTTCACAGACTCAAGGCCTTTTCTGCTTCTTATACCACCCCACTAGGGAGTAGGGTGGGGGTGTACAAGAAGTCGGCTGGGGACACGGCCAGGGCAGCTGACCCCAACTGACCATAGGGATATTCCATACCATGAAACATCATGATCAGTATATAAATTTGGGAGAAAAAGAAGGAAGGGGGTGGATGTTTGGGGTGACGGCATTTTTCTTCCCAAGTAACCATTATACGTGATGGAACTCTGCTTTCCTGAAGATGGCTGAACATTTGCCTGCTGATGGGAAAGAGTGAATGTATTCCTTGCTTTGCTTTACTTGCATGCGTGGCTTTTGCTTTACCTATTAAACTGTCTTTATCTCAGCCCATGAGTTTTCTTACTTTTACCCTTCTGATTCTCTCCTCCATCCCATCGGGAGGGAGTGAGCGAGCAGCTGTGTGGTGCTTAGCTTCTGGGTAGTGTTAAACCACAACACACCATATGAATCTCACCTGTCTAGTTTGGAGAACAGCAGGCTGAGGGGCAACCTCAGTGCTCTGTACAGGCTCCTGAGGAGTGAAAGTGGACAGGGAGGTGCTGAGCTCTTCTCCCTGGTATCCAGTGACAGGATGCATGGGAAGAATGGGTCAAAGCTGCCTCAAGGAAGGTTAAAACTGGATATTAGGAAACATTTCTTTACAGAGACAGTGGTCAAACACTGGAACAGTATTCTTAGAGGGGCGGCTGATGCCCCAAGCCTGCCAGTGCTTAAGAAGCATTTGGATGATGCCTGTAGTACTGTGCTTTAACTTTTGGTCAGCTCTGAAGTGTTCAGGTAGTGCGACTAGATGATCTTTTTAAGTCTCTTTCGACTGAAGTGTTATATTCTACACACAATGACTGATTGGGAAGACAGATGTCATAACTCCAAAAGACCCCCTCTTCCTCCTTCTTCCCTCTGATTTACTGCTGAGTATGACATCATATGCTATGCGACATCCATCTTGTCATTTGGGGTCAGCTGTCCCAGCTGTGTTCCCTCCCAAGCTCTTGTCCACCCCCAGTCTACTCGCTGGTCGGGCAGTGTAAGAAGCTGCCCAGCGTTTAGCTGGGATAGGGTTAATTTTCACAAGAAACCAGGAGGGGACACAACCAGGACAGCTGACCAAAATTGGCCCAACCAACGGGCTATTCAATACCATGTAATATCATGCTTGGTGTTGAGTGGGGAAACTGGCAAGAGGGAGGTTAATTGTGGCTCAGGAGCACACTGTGCATTGGGTGGTGAGAGAGAGCTTCTCTGTGTATTCCCTTGTTTTTGTATATTCTTATCAGTATTGTTGACAACAACTTTTCATTTTGTTTGCTGTTGTTATAACTGCGTTTATCCCAACCCAGAAGTTTTGCCTTTTTCTTCTGATAACAGGACTGTATGGTCTTTTGTTGCCAGCTGGGGCTAAACCACGATAGAAGCAGAAAAGACCTTGACACTGTGCAAGTACTGCTCAGCAATAATGAAAACTTACTTGTGTTATCAACACTGTTTTGGTCACAAATCCAAAATAACACACCATACAAGCTACTATGAAGAAAATTAGCTCTATCCTAATCAAAAACAGTACAATGTGCGTGTGTGGAAGTCTCAGTGCCTCAGCATCTGGAGAAGAGGCAATGGGCCATAGGGGTCTATAGATCTATGTGTGAGAAACAGGAGAGATGGGCTGTATGTTTCCCTTGGGAACATCCATCCTGTGCTGTATGGAATTCACTAGTGAACTTCAAGGCAGTGTAGTAAGCAAGTAGCTGACAAGAAAGTATAGAAGCCAGATACTGGGGAGACCACAAGTCTAGGAGCTTGATAATGGAGTGGGGTTTTGAATCTTGGGGCCTCGTACATTTCCGTGCCAGCAAGTTGAGAGATCTGGGTATCTGGGGTCAACTATTGGGTAGACTGAATGTCTATAATTTCTATTGTATATAAATATGTATACCTGTAATGGATAGGTGTTCTGTCAGCAGACTTCAACCTTGATTAGTGGAGAGGAGAAAGCTATCAGCCCACACATGCTTGTGTGAGTGTTGTCTTTTCTGTCCGTGTTGATCCCTGAGGCTAGCCGTGTGTATGTGTATTGCATGTCTGTGTATTCATGCATGTGTGGATATCAGAAATTTGTGCTCATCCTGGTCACTGGCTGGGTCCGTGTGCATGGAGACACAGCAGCCTCATACTCATTGGGCTACTGGATTCAGCAACCTCTAACACTTACACTGCTGAAGCTGTCAAAAACCTTATTTTTATACAGCCTGCTCCCCCTCACTACCTCACTTTTGACAGCAGAGGAAAACGAGGAAAATGATAAACCATATGTCTGATTCCAGGATTTTTATTGTGTGCATCACCAAGATTTCTAAATTAAGTCTAAAAAAGCAGGTCATTAGCTGAATGCTATCTAGTTCTTTCATCCTTGGTGCATAAGACCTGGCTAAAGAATATAATTTTATTTGTAAAAGTGGCCTATTTTCGTTCTGCTCCAAAATAAAAGAATACTGTGAGAAACCTCATAACTGTTGCTCTCTCATGTCCCCAGAGTACAGTCTCCCTCCAGAAATTCCATGAACAGTAGGGTTGTACTGCAGAGAGCTTACTGCCTCTGGCATGACCATGTTTCCCGTTGGGATTCAGTGAAGTGAACTGGAAGAGAATGAATGAATTGGGCACAATGACGATGTACTCCTGGTGAGTGCATTCATAGACAAGGCACAGCAGTCAAAAGCATTCTTTCCAGGCATAGCAAGAAAGAATGAATCTATTAGGGGTTGGAGGAATATTTTTTCTTCATCTTCCCTTAGGATAAACACAGAGACATTTCCATAATGTATAGAAATGGGGAAAGGCATTTTTCATAAGGATGCTTTCCTACAAGATCTTACAAGATTATTACAGTCACAAAAATCAAATGCTGATTGTTTGCATCTCTTCAATAAAGAAGGCAAATATCTCCAATGAAAAGCTATCTATCACTCCCCTCTTTTCTTCTAAATTTATGTTTTAAGTATCTTCAAAAAGACTGTCATCAGAATTCATCTAATGGTCTTCACTAAAAAGATAACATCCTTGCAATTCCATTATTATTCCTTTGGGAGGAGGGAAAGGCTCTATACATGTGTATATGAAAACTACATTTATTTATATTTGATACCACGAAAAGCGCCTTTGATGTGATGAGGACTCTTTCTCAGAAGTAAATTACTTTTTAGTAATACTAATTAAACCTTCAATGACACAGAGAATTCACCTTAAAGGATAAAGTTATTTACAAAACACTCAGAAAATCGCTATAATCTGAAATCTGTTGCTTTCTCAGAATATAAGAATCAAAAACTTTCACATGAATATGTTACTGGCATCATTTGTTCTTTAAAATTGGATGTTTCAAGGAAGTTCATAGAACAATAGAATAGTTTGAGTTGGAAGGGACTTTAAAGATCATCTACTCCCAAACCCCCTACCACAGGCAGGGACACCTTTCACTAGACCAGGTTGCTCAAAGCTCCATCTGACCTGGCCTTGAAAATTTTCAGGGAGGGGTCAGACACAACTGCTGTGGGCTACCTATTCCAGTGCCTCACAACCCTCATAGGAAAGAATTTCTTTCTTATAACCAATTTAAATCTACACTGTTTTAGTTTAAAGCCATTAGCCTGTTTTCTGTTACTACATGTCTTTGTAAAAAGTCCATCTCCAGCTTTCTTTTAGGCCCCCTTCAAGTACTAGAAGGCTAGATGATCTCCCCAGAACCTTCTCTTCTCCAGCCTAAACAGCCCAAACTCTCTTAGCCTTTCGTCATTCGAGAAGTGTTCCAGCCCTCTGATCATTTTTATGGCCCTTCTCTGGACTTGCTCCAACAGGTCCATGTCTTTCCTGTGCTGAGGGCTCCAGTGCTGGAGGCAGTACTGCAGATGGGGTCTCAGCAGAACGGAGGAGAGAGGCAGAATCACCTCCCTTGACCTGCTTGCCGCTGTTCCTGTGATGCAGCTCAGAATACTGTTGGCCTTCTGGGCTGTGACCACACACTGGCAGCTCCTGTTGAGCTTCTCATCTACGAGCATTCCCAAGTCATTCTCCTCAGGGCTGCTCTCAATCCATTCTCTGCCCAGCCTGTATTTGGGCTTGGGATTGCCCCGACCGATGTGCAGGACTTTGCACTTGACCTTGTTGAACTTTATGAGGTATGCATTCCTTCCCGTCAGCATGTCAACTGGACCACACAGCTTGGTGTCGTCAGATACTTGCTGAGGGTGCACTCAATCCCACCGGCTGTGATGCCGACAAAGATGTTAAAAAGCACTGGTCCCAATACACACCTCTGAGGAACACCACTCATTACTGCTCTCCACTTGGACATTGAACTGTTGACCGCAATTCCTTGAATGCGACCATACAGCCAATTCCTTTTCCACCGAGTGGTCCATCCAGCAAATCCACGACCATACAGCCAATTCCTTTTCCACCGAGTGGTCCATCCAGCAAATCCATGTCTCTCCAATTTAGAGACAAGGATGCTGTGTGGTACAGTGTCGAATCCTTTGCACAAATCTAAGTAGACGACATCAGCTACTCTTCTGTTATCCACCAAAGCTGTAACTTTGTCACAGAAGGCCACTTAATTTGTGAGGCACAATTTGCCCTTAGTGAAGCCATGTTGGCTGTCATCAGTCACCTCTTTATTTTCCGTGTGCCTTAGCATAGTTTCCAGGAGGATCTGCTCCATGATCTTGCCAGGTACAGAGGTGAGACTGACTGGGATGTAGTTCCCTGTGTCTTCCTTTTTACCCATTTTAAAAATGGGGGTTATATTTCTCGGATTACAGTCACTGGAACTGCATGATTCCCAGTTGATGGTATATATTTTGGTAGAACAATAGGTTCATTAATTGCAACAGTAATAGTATTAGTGCAAATATTCCAGTTAATGTAGAATGTTTCATAGTAATTGGTTGATGTATTCGCCAAGTCACTCCCTACGATATAGCAGAAGTCATGGCAGTCAGGTGAAGCCCCTGGTGACTGGAAAAAGGGAAACATTGTGCCCACTTTTAAAAAGAGTAGAAAGTGCCAACCTGTCAGCCTCAGCTCTCTGCTAAGCTATGCTCAGGCACATGGAGGACAGGGAATTAATTCAAGACAGCCAGCATGGCTTCAGCAAGAGCATGTCCTGCCTGACCAACCATGTGGCTTTCTATGATGGAGTGACTCCATCAGTGGACAAGGGGAGAACTATGGATGCGATCTATCTGGACTTCACTAAAGCCTGCGACACAGTCCCCCACAACATCCTTCTCTCTAAATTGGAGAAATGTGGATTTGATGGGTGGACTGTTTGGTGAATGAGGAATTGGTTGGAAGGTTCCACCCAGACTGTGATGGTCAACGGCTCAATGTCCAAATGGATGCCTTTGACAAGTGTTGTCCCTCAGGGGTCCGTACTGGGATTGGTGTTGTTTAACATTTTCATCAATGACTTAGAAAGATCGAGTGCACCCTCAGCAAGTTTGCAGATGACACCAAGTGGAGTGGTGCAGATGACACACCTGAAGGACAGGATGCCATCCAGAGGGACCTGGACAAGCTGGAGAAGTGGGCCTGTGTGAACCTCATGAGGTTCCACAAGGCCAAGTGCAAAGTCCTGCACATGGGTTGGGGCAACCCCCTCTATCAACGCAGGCTGGGGGATGAAGGAATTGTGAGCAGCTCTGCGAAGAAGGAATTGGAGGTGTTGGATGGCCAGAAACTCAGCATGACCTGGCAATGTGCACCTGGAGTCCAGAAGTCCAACTGTATCCTGAGGTGCTTCAAAATAAATGTGGCCAACAGGTCAAGGAAGGTGATTCTGCCACTTTGCTCCTTTCTGGTGAGACTTCACCTGAAGTATTGCACCCAGCTCCGGAGCCCTCATTACAGGAAAAGTCATGGAGCTTTAGGAGCAGGTGCAGAGGACAGCTGCAAAAATGATTATAGGGCTGGAGCATCTCCTATATAATTAAAGACTAAGAGAGTTGGGATTTGTTCAGCCTGGAGAAGAGAAGGCTCTAGCGAAATCTTACTGTGGCCTTTCAGTAATTAAAGTGGGCTTATAAGAACTATGGGGATGGACTTTTTAGCAGAACTTGTTTCAATAGAACAAGGAGTAATTGCTTTAAACTAAAAGAGGGTACAATTATAGTAGATAAAAAAAGAATTTTTTTTACAATGAGAGTGGTGAAAGACTGGCACAATTTGCCCAGAGAGGTGGTAGATGCCTCACGCCTGGAAACATTCAAGGTTAGGTTGGATGGGGCTCTAAGCAACCTGATATAGTTTAAGTTGTCCCTGCTTATAGCAGGATGGGTGGACTTGATGACCTTTAAGGGTCCTTCCCAATCTAACCTATTCCACGGTTCTATGATAGTATAAAAAGGAAAAGTTCTCCTGGACTAATGATGATGGCTACTTTTATCCACTCCAAATTCTAGATCACTTCCTGAAAGCTCTGCCAAAATGTGTGCCAACATTTTCTTCAGAGTACTGTGAGGGACTTTCACAAAAGGTGGAGTTGCTTTGATGTCTGTAGCAGGCACTGAAAGTTGAATTAGACAGTTCAGTGATGCAGAATAACTCTACTTTCTCTCCTCTGGTAGATGTGTTTCCCTGGAGCTGAAACAGGTGATGTCTAGTCAAATAATTTCCTCATTCATCACAAATACAACAGATATGTGGCTCAAATCTAGAGTATTATTTTTTTGACACATGTTGTGGTTACTCAACGTGATCTGAATACTGGAGGTTATAATTCAATTCAAGAATTATTTTACTTTGAAAATATTAGCATTAATATCATCAAACTTATCTTTCAGTTTGTGCTGGTTTTAGTTAAAACAGAACAGATTCTCTTTTAGTGAATCTTCCTAACAGTTCAGTTAAAGAATCACAGAATCACAGAATGGTAGGGTTTGGAAGGGACCTCTGTGGTTGGTTGCATATTTTACAGACAGTGTCACTCCAAAGCTGGTAACACCTAATGTTTATAGTCTTGCTGAGCTAACGGTAGGAATGGCAGGCAGAAGAAGCTCCCTGTTTATCATTATTACTATGGCAGCCAAGGTCACTGATGGACCAATTAGGTCCCTCAAGTGAGGTGTCGTAAAGGGTTGTACTTGCAGGGAGAGGTCAACAGAACAGGTGACACAACATTGGTCAACTAGGTATTCCATGCCATATATGTCATACTCAGTTTAAAGCTAGGGGATCATGAGGGTCTCCCTCTCTTTGTCTATGGCAGGCTTCTGAACAGAACCCTGCTCCTTGTCCTGCCTGTGATCCTGATCCAGATTCTGATCTGTGCATTCCTGAGTCCAGTTCCTGTCTGCTGCTGAGGCCAGTCTGGGACTTCCTGGTGCTGCCTGGCAGCTGCTGGTGGTATGCCAGCACGCCGGCACCCAGCTCTGGGAAACTCAGTGTCAGTTTTGTATACTTTCCTCATTTCTCTTATTATTAATATTATTAGTGTTATTAGTGTTATTAGTAAAGCTATTTTAATTTCTAATTTGTAAGTCTCTCTCCTATTTCCTCCTTTTTCCCTTCCTGTGGTGGGACGGTAGGGGTTAACAGAGAGCATCTGCCACTGTTTATTGCTACCCTGCTCTAAATGGTGACAGTTTCTCTTGAACGTGTTACATAAAAAAAATGTATACAAACAAAGGCTATTCTTACAGATCTATGTAAAACGGTTTGACAGTTTCCAGATATTTTCCCCTTTTTGTTTCCCTCGCTCTATCACATTTCCTCTGCTGCTTCTCACTTCCATAGTCATGAAACTGAAAAGTCCAGAAAGGTTTATCTACCCTGCAGTTTCAAGAAAGAGTTCTGTTCCTTCAAACCACATTAGAAGTACAAAAGATAAAAAAAAAAACCCAAAACATGCACGGTATTGAGTCTGAATAGCAGGAAACTACTTATCCTTCCCAAACAACCCATAACCCCAAATTAATTTGACTGTGCTTCAGTTAACTGTAATCCAATGCCTAGTAATGTTGCCACATAACTGCATAATCTTGACTTAAATTCCTGGGAAAAGTTATTGAGTTGTGAAAAGGATCTGTGATAAAATATGTAGACTACATACTTGCAAGATACAAAAAGTAAAATTGCAGAGAAGGTAAGATTGTTGCTGTGAGGAAAACTGGAAGGTCAAGCACTCCAGGCAAAACCCAGTGATATTGAAAGGGAAAACCAAAAGATTCCAGGGCTGACAACTCAGCAATATCCAGGATCAAATTGCTTCAAGGACCTTCTTTCCCTGTGTGACAGCTGCCTTAGTCAGTAAAGAGTCACCATAGATCTCACTGGGTTGGTAAGCATAACAGTGCTGAACCTTCTAGCTCATTAGTCCCAACTACGTATATAGCCAGTAAGTAATTAGATTTTTCTTTTAATTTATGCATAACCTATTCACATAGTCTCTTAGTAGAAGTGGCCAAAAAAAGCCCAGTGTGGGAGGGTCACAAGGTTAGTAGAAGTCAAATAAATATTTATTTGTATCAAGATAAAAATGTTAAAGAGGTAATACACCTGTAAGAAATGAGGAGGGATATAAAATCAATGTGTTTATGAAATAGCTGAGCTAATGAACTGCTTTATTAAATCAGTATTTAACAAGGAAAAATAAATGAGAAGGGTATGCAGAATTCCAGAACGATAAAGACTTTGTTAATTTATAATTTGATAAGAAGATGTTGAGGGAGTACAATCCACCTGGCCTGGAATGTCTGTATTCCTTCATCTCAAAGGCTATTGAACTGCTATCAATTCTTTCTGAAAATCATAGAGAGGTGACAAGAAACCTCTTAGTTTCTGGTGGAAAATCAGAGGCTGGGTGTTATTTTCAGTAATTTTTTACTAATGGTTAGAATTCACTGTTAATGACACTTCTCAGTGCGTCAGCACCGTAGAAAGTAATGCAGTGCCTGTTAGCAATGAGTGCACTGACTACTTGTATACTAGCTCAAATGGTAAACAGTAGCATGTACAAGAAACTGAGATTTCAAGAATTATTTTTCAATATTATGACCTTTGATTATTTGGACTAGTGGTTCATGAAAGTGTATGTAAGGGGGACAAAGGAGTCCTTTATTGGTTATTGCTGTACAGAAAACATAGAAGAGCCACACTTTCACTATAAAAAGACAACAGTCCAGAGATCAGATCACTCTGTTAGGATGACAGAACTTCAGATCCAGGTGCTGGGTGAGGTAAGAAGCATGCTTCAACTGAGAAAAATCATACCTTGGAGATAATTAAATAAGTATAAATAGATATATATTGAAAGGAACAGCAGTGCAGTTAATGAGCATTTTTAGTTTAAACAAGCATGGCACTCATTTGACTGTTCTGGTTATTCTAGTATGTCTGACTTTCTACAATTTCAATCTTTATTAGTCCTTACGTATGCATCACAGAATTTTAAACTATGAACCTTGCAATAAATTCGGTTTTAATTCAGTGCATGACATGGATAACATTATAGAAATTAATTACATTTATACAGTGAGTGAGGCTGTTTTTAATACCACTGCCACCTCAGTTGTTATAGATTCTAAGAAAAGAACTGCATGTAGCTTAAGATAGGCAAGTCTGGAAAGAGAGAAAAAGAACAGAGCATCATGATTAAAGAAATTGTATAAACACATTGGAAAAAAAATGTCTGTGGCAGAATCATTTTTAGAAGTGACTGGTTTTAGAGTTTTTCATGAATGTCCATTCTTATTTTCTTCAGGACTCAGAGATAAAAAAGAAAAATAAAGGAAATGACTAAAGTCTGCAGAACTACTGTTTGATGAGCAGTCGTGACTGCTTAAAAAATGAAAACAGAGCAGTACTTGCAGTGAAATAAAATGTTAAATAGTCTTAAAATAAAAAGAAAGATGTGTAGAAAAGAAGAAGAAGAATTTAATTGATAGTCATTAGATTCTCCTCCGTAGTGGTCCTAACCAGACTATAGCACATCAAGGAGTTAGTGCTCTGTATACAATCAACTGGAGTAGGCACAGGCATGTGCTGCATTGCTCTTCTCTTCTGGCCAGTGGATGAACTTTGCTGGCTGCAACAGAGAAATCTGTATGTGACTCACACTTGGCATCCGGGCAAAACACCACCTGCATGTCTCATCTTATCTCAAAGTGAAACGGCAAGTGTTCATATAATATAGGTTTTTTGACAGTAGAAATACTGAATAGAGTGGTTAGCCTCTAAGAGAACCCTATAAAATCTTTAAAGACTAAAATGCTCGTGAACCTCTCCCTGGATGGGATCTGATTTGCATGCCATGACCTGATTGGGTTTCATTCAGTACTGCAGTACTTGCGGTTCTCAGCATGTGAAGGGATGCAAAACTATCTATATTATCCCTTTTTTTCCTTTTTGTGCTATCTCCTATAAATGATATTTTAATCAATACTCATAAAATCTCAGTGTCTTTCATATTGGGATCCATAATGATCACTTGTACCAGGGCTTTACAGTCCCAGCTAACTTTAATCACCTATAAATACTTAACCAACAGAAAATGACATTTCCAGAAGTAAACTAAGGTTTTAGTTGAGCTGAATTGGTCCACAACGCCAGTTCTAACCAATTAATTTCTAAGGAATATAAGTGATTATAGACGTAAAATATCTAGCATGTTTATCAGTGGTGGGATTCAGATATATATCTAAATTTATGTGACAATGTGTCTGCATGTGAGCTAAGGATGGAATTCAGTTACAGAGAGATACATGGATAATGTAATTTTGTATGCTCTAACATACACATCCAGGCCTCCAGCTGTTATTTTAGATCCCTTCATTTATTTTATCTAAATATACTGATAAAATAAATACAGCTGTGTGTAATTAGTAAAGCACAGGATGATCAAAAATGGTATTATGTATTTGTTAATGTGTTTTTAATATAGCGAGTTTGATTCACTTCAAAAGACTTTTTGTTTTTTTTAACTTTCAACATTCTGGTAGTCACTGGTCGTTTGTTTTGGTAACACACATAATATACTACATCACTGCATAATTGGAATATCTAGACTTAACTATACCTTAAAACAATATTTGCAACAGCAACGAGAACCTAGCATAGTTGAAGCCTAAGCAGACAAACCAAATTAAATAAGATCAAATCCAAATGATTTTTACGGACTATCACAGGTGTTGAATGCTGACTATCAGCAGAGCTGCGTCAATCCAGTGCTTGCTACCTGCCCTGACCTTTTTAAGCACTTCAGTTTTATTCCATTATGTATTGAATATGAATTATTGATAGAGTAATGTTGATCTAACAGAATTAAAGATATTTCTTTCATGATTTAATAAAGGAAATCTTACTGATGTATAAACTGGTCCATCTCACTGATACATAAACTGGTCCATCTTCTGTTTAAAATCTACCATCAGTTTTCTTTCCTTATTTTTCAGAAATTATGTACTATATAAATCCACATTCCTAATATAAAACTAAGTATTATAAATCTGACGGTAGATGAAATTTCTAAAACTCTAAAGTGTGCTTTATGGGCAAAATTTTATCAAATTCCTGGTATAAACAGTACTTTGAAAAAAAGCTCACTTAAAAAGAAAACGATTATGTTCCAGATATGAGTAACAGACAGTCTGAGAAAGGTGATGATAATTTTTCTGAAATGTCGTAAGAGACTATATACAGGGTAAAATGAGATTTAATCTAACTTTCCTGTAATTGCATTTCTCTAATTTGTTACTACAGACTTTGACTAGGTTTAGAGTTCAATGTGATTGCAAACCATGGATTTATTTCCTTCCCTAAGGTAACTTTTTATTATACTGCGTACCTCAGAACATTAAATAAAAAGTTAAATTTCAGTTTTATACACATTACTTGTATTACACCTGACATCAAAGGTTACTTTATTGACATTGATTTAAGTGAATTTCATGCTTGAAAGAAGGATGCTTTGATGAATTTTATATTACAGAATACGTGAAGAATATATTATACTTGTATTAAATTTAGAATTTGTTATTCTCATATTTATTGCAGATAAAACTAGAATAAATAAGGTACATAAGCTCTCCCTTAACTCAAAGGGAATATACGTAATTTAAAAATGACTAGGTTCAGTGAAACTATTTTATCCTATCAACTCAAATGTAGAAGTACAGTAAGAATAGGTGTGGTGTATATATTTTAAAAAGCAAATAAATTGTAGGTGTCAATAAAAGTTTCAGGTCAGAAAAATATTCCTCATCATGCTTAAAACTTTGTACCTTCAAAGGGTTTAAAAATATTCTTGTCTAAAACTTGATATTGTGGATAAGTACGTAGACTCTTCCATTCAGTAGTTTAAGAAATTATTAAAACAATGAGAACATCATCCCAACTATCCCAGTCAGGCCTGTTTCAGCAAGTAATGAAATCAATTAGGTTATTCTTATGTTTAAATTTAAGTATAATTGTTCTGAGACAATGCATCTCTTAGAAGCAGTAGGATCATACGAAGACTTTGTGAAATTACAACTCCTGCTTCTGAATACAAGAAAACTGCCTCTACTGTGTAATTCCAATGGCAACAAAAAAGTGGGCAGTGATTTTGTTATGCATTTTGATGTACCCTGAGGCATTATTACAGCCCATTTTAATGGTCCAAACACAAAATTTTCTAGCTAAGCCCAGCAGAGAAATAACCTCTTCTGGTCTTTCACAGATAGTGAAGTGTAGTGTAGAATTAACGGTTATGCTAACATGTTATTCATATAATGTGGTATTGCCATTTCAACTAGGAGTACCAGAAATAGTATTTCACTACATTATGATAATTTCAATAGGTGTTTACAACTGGTAATGATAAACACAGAGTTCTATGATTGTGGGTCTGAAATCCGAAATGGATTTTCCATGTACTCCAGTCAGTGACCTGTCTGAAATGTTAATACAGTAACATTATTATAACTGTTGTCACATATTTGAATGACTAAGTTCAAAGTTTGCTACTTTTATCCATAACATTTCCACAATGAATTATTCAAGCCACCAAATCTGTGACTCTAGTTTTAGCACTCAGCAATTATTCCACTTTGTCACCACTTTTACAGAATCACAGAATCACAGAATGGTAGGGGTTGGAAGGGACCTCGATGGGTCATCTAGTCCAGCTCCCCTGCTGAAGCACGGTGTCCTAAAGTAGGCTGCACAGGACCTTCTCCAGGCGGGTCTTGAATATCTCCAGAGAAGGAGACTCCACAGCCTCCCTGGGCAGCCTGTTCCAGGGCTCCATCACCCTCAGAGGGAAGAAGTTCTTCCTC
>Ga0065711_1037647_pt1 | contig 19612 bp, 11 predicted proteins | sample Hoacrofraction12_FD_59098 | JGI IMG/M metagenome (GOLD analysis project Ga0065711, IMG submission 59098) | Hoatzin crop microbial communities from Cojedes, Venezuela - Epithelial fraction 12 v2 (version 2) | ecosystem: Host-associated > Birds > Digestive system > Esophagus > Crop | place... | reverse complement strand
CTCTTTTCAGTGGTGCCCAGTGACAGGACAAGGGGCAATGGGCACAAACTGAGGCACAGGAAGTTCCGTCTGAACGTGAGGAAGAACTTCTTCCCTCTGAGGGTGACGGAGCACTGGAACAGGCTGCCCAAGGAGGTTGTGGAGTCTCCTTCTCTGGAGATGTTCAAGACCCACCTGGACGCAGTCCTGTGCAGCCTGCTGTAGGTGACCCTGCTTTGGCAGGGAGGGTTGGACCAGATGACCCACAGAGGTCCCTTCCAACCCTGAACATTCTGTGATTCTGTGAAGTGCGAAGTCTGAAGTGGTAACCTGTTGTGCGAGCAGGTGTGCTGTGTGGATGGGTTCTCCCGAGCTAATAGTGTCAGGTTTGGCGTAATACATGTTTACTGCTTACCTGAAATGGGTATCTTGTGATTTTTGTTTTGTTCTGCCTGCAGCAATGGCTTCGGGAACAGCGCTGGTTTATGATGAGGAGATGACCACTCATAAGCTGCTTTGGAGTGAGTAAGTCACTGATGTCCTTCTTACAAGTAGACTCTTCCTAGGGCTTTGGAGAAAAGTACTGAGTAAACACAGTTTTTGTGAATGTCGTAGGAAATATCTAGTGATAGATACCCTATCATTTGCCTAACAAATAGAAAGTATTTTCTTTTGGAGAAAAAATTTTATTCCCAGTTTGTATCCAGGTGGGGTAACAATAATCTGGAGCTGGATCTGAGAAGCTGTAGGCCTCCAGTCTGGTAGGCCTTAACAAGAAGTGTTAGTTTTAGGCATTTGAGTAGACCCTAAATGAAGTATTTTAAGTTAATTAAATTGTTTATAAAACTAAAGTATCATTGATCTTGGAAAAAAATATGTAGATATACTGACTCAGCTGAAACCTGTCAGTTAAATTCAGTTAGAAATTGGTATATGCTGCTTGCTTAAATTTACAGAAGTTAGACTGTGCCTTTTCAGTGCTCAGAGTCTACTCTTGTCTCCCAGCGCCACTCCTCCTCTGTTCACCTGCATTGTAATCTACAGCTTTTCATTTCAGCATTCCTGTGTCTGTAGTTAAGCATTGCTGCTGTCAGTGGTGACAGGGGAAACAAAAAATGATGCTACTGTGTTTCTTTTTTGTTTAAGAACTGTATACATTTTTTTTGGTTACATACTTTAGAACCAATTTTTGGCTCAATTTCAAAACCAAAAGTATTTAAAGCTTTTATTTTTCTTTTAATCTCACGTGTCCCTCTGTGAAGGTAATGAATCTTCTTACAAGGGGAAGATAAAAGCTAGGCAATATGAAGTGTATTTGTAGCTGTGCTGGTATGGTGTTATGGTAATATGATTATTGCTTATTTTTAGTCCTGTTTGTGATATTGAAGTGCCAGAAAGGCTGTCATCTTCCTACGAGCAGCTTAAACGTTACCATCTTGTGGATAGATGTGTCCGTGTGCCTGCCAGAGAAGGAAGCGAGGAGGAGATCCTGTTGGTTCACAGGTCTGAAACTTACTTTCCTCACCATTCATATTAATTCCGTGAAATAACAGATCTTATACCTCCAGGTCATACTTTGCTCCCTTTGAAAAAATCATGCTCCAAAGCTCAACGACTTCCAGTAATTTCAGTGGAAAATATGTCACACTTCAAGTTAGACAAATAACGTTGAGTGTGGTGCAGGGGCTGAATCTGCTCTTCCGCTAAATCCCCATTCTCGTTCTTTGGGCTCTTAAGTAACAGATGCTGATTATATGTAGGATTAAAAGTAAACTTCTAATAAAAATTGGGACAAGACTTTAAAAAGCGTAGAAAAATGTGTGTTTCTTTAGAAAGATTGTAACCTCTTCTTTCTCCCAAGCATCTCTGAGATAGAGTGAACCAAACAGGAAAACCTTCACAGCGATTTCTGCAGGGGGGAGTTCAGAGGAGCAGCAGCCTGCCCGTTTTGAAGTCATGGCAATGAAATCTGCTCTGGCATTTGTGTGGTGGTTCCGCAGCCAGCTGCAGATGATTCCGCATGCTGCTTGTGCGCTCGTTTGCCCCTGTTGGGGAGAAGCAAAGGGAGCCTTCTCTGCAAGGCAAGGGGAGTCGGGAGCAGAGCACGGTGACAAAGGAGCCAGAGGCAGTGGCTTTGTGGACAAGGGTGCAGTCCCACAATACCCAGGCGAGGTGAGCAGCGCGGGTCCAGTGATGGTAGCCGGATTCAGCTATGAGTTTAGATTGCCATAGTGACATGGCAGGTCTGAGGTCAAACTGGAGAGCCAGCCCACGGGTTGGGGTCCAGGTCCAGATTAGCAGGGTTCGTGGCCAGGCACGGACATGGCTACACAACATAGCTGCAGTGTAGCCAAGGGCAAGAGCCTTATCTTAAAAGCAAGTGCCAGTGGAAGGAGAGGGAGAAGTCTCTGCTGAGACTTCTTAGCAGAGCAGTTTGGAGGGAGTCTCTGCTGAGTCTCCTTTTAGCTCTCTCTTTCCAGGTGACCAGCTGTGCTATCTCTGCTGGTTCTGAACCCAGCAGCCAAAGCCCAGGAGGGAAGGGGTGCGCTCAGGGCCCTGACACCGGTGACGGGGGCCTTAGCTTGATCCCAAGTCGTGCTTGAATTTTCAGATTCCAGAACAGTATTTTTCCTAAGAACATACTTGTTGGTTAGAATGCAATTAGTGCTGTGTACCAGTATAATTTATTTGCATAGTAAATACATTGCTGATTGGGTACGGAAGAGGCCTCATCACTATTTCCACTTGAGTTGCTCCTGCTAGGTGACTGGGGACAAATGACTTCACTAAATCTTGTCTTTGTTTCCATAGGTAAGCTAGAGATAATAGAGCTCTTTGCTTTGTAAAACACTTTTAGATTGGAGCAAATTTGTAACTCCTATGAAAACACTGTTTGTGTTCACAGTTACTTATGAGGCTGCTGCTGAAGTTAAACTAGTAATTAGGTAGTCATTCAGGTTCATAGGGTTTTATTTCTGTTAATGCCTTCATTCTAAAGCTACTGTTTAGCTTCATTTCCATTAGGCAGCACTAGTGTGTCTTATTTTGTTGTGAAATTCTGGTTGCTTTGGTATTGTCCATGTAGAGGAACACATATGTGGTCATTGTGTCCTGGCTTAGGGCACAGATGGGAGAGCAGATGCCATCAGCCTCCATTCCCAGCTCGGTACACAAGGGCAGGAGATCACTGACAGGGAATTGGAGGAACATTGATGCTAGTGCCTTAGTCCTTGCTGCACTCTTGAACCAGTGAAAAGATGGGAGTTAGTACACACCTGGTGAGGAATTCATTCAAACACTTGTTTTCCATAGAACAAGGGATCACTAGGCACACATTCGCAGAGTTATAATTCATGCTCTGACTCTCAGAATCCTGATTTAGTTCTTGTTGGGATGGTATTTATGTGTAGTGTGAATTGCAAAATAGATTGTGCACAGTGAACTAAGAGCCTTTTTTTGAAAGCAGTTGCACTTGCCACTTCAGAATGGCATATTCTCAAGATATCCAAGAACCCTTGCTTTCATAGTGCTCCGTATTTTTTTTCACTATATCCTGCAACTAGCGTTCCAGAGTACCTACTGGACTTGCAAAGTCTCACAAAAAGCCCCTTTTAACATATATTCTGTTACTTTTAATTACATTTTGCATTAAAAAAAACCTTTATAGGTCTATTTGCTTAGTTAAGTGTTGTGTTAATCTCTCTCTCCTCTGCAGTTCCAAACACTTGGAAGTGGCAAAAAGCACCCAGACAATGAATGAAGAAGAACTGAAAAGAGTCTCTGGAAATTATGATGCTTTTTTCTTTCATCCGGTGTGTAAGTTAAACTGCTTCCTTTATTGGGAGTTACAAGTATTTGTGGTTTTGTATCGGAGTAGCACTTTTCTAAGCAGGGGAAAATTAGCAATTTATTTTTTGCTATTTAAGTAGACATTATTGTTATCTGTTTCAAGTTTAGTATAATGTTGTGATTTAAATTGGTTAAGTGTCCTGCCATCTATTCTGTAATTGCATCTTGCTGCTATAGCACACTACTCAAATTTTAGCTCTATTTTTGTCACTTGATGTCACTATAGTCCATTAGTGACCTGCAAATCACATTTTGGTAACAATCACTCTTAAATGTTGTGCCAGGTAATGGAGGTGAAGTCTTTCTTGCTTTGTTTCTGTTAGGTTTCACTCCTTATTTTCAAAGATGCCATGTTATTCCACTAGTCAGTTCAGTATGTCCATCTCGTGTTTCTTTAACTGCTCCAGAGAGAACATCCTTGTAAAGGATGTGGTGATCACAGGTAAATGTAGTGGAAAGCACATTGGAATCTGTGTTGTAAAATTCTGCTTTCAGCTATCTGCATACAGCCTCAGCTGGGTAGAATTATGTCAAGACAATTTGCTGTTGGGGTGCAAAAGCACGTCGTGTAGGATTAGTTTAAAACAAGCTGATGAGTGACTGATGACAGCTATGAGTTTCTCTTTTTCAGAACACTTACCGCTGTGCCAGACTAGCAGTAGGAGCGACTTTGCAGCTGGTGGACGCTGTCATGTCGGGAAAAGTGTGCAATGGAATGGCATTAGTAAGGTAATAAAATACGTGAGAAAGTTTTCACTTCCTACCAAAATTTCTTTTGTTGTGAGTAACCGTATAAAACTTTGGTTTAGACCTCCAGGTCACCACAGCCAGAGAAATGCCGCTAATGGATTCTGTTTGTTCAACAATGTTGCTATTGCAGCAGAATATGCAAAACTGAAATATGGTCTACAGAGGTGAGTGCACGGTTGACTCCAGAGAAGCGTTTCATACCCAAGTATGACATTTAGATAACAGTTTGACGTTGTACTGTTCTAAATTAATGTCTAGAGCTTTCTGGGTGTCATGGACCTTTTGGGTCAGAAAACCATTATTCATCTGTACCTCCTTTAGATCAAGATGCTGTGGTTCTTCTGCTGAATGTTTTCTTTCACTGATCTATGCAGAATCCTAATTGTTGACTGGGATGTGCACCACGGGCAAGGAACTCAATATATGTTTGAAGAGGATCCAAGGTTTGAAGGATTTTTTTGTTTTGTTTTTAATGCTAGCTGGTTCAAGATTGCTTCCTTCTGCAGAAAGTAAGATTTCTTAAATTTCTAAAACTAGAATCTTACAAAACATTCTCCTTGCTATTTTAGTCACTGTTGGTTTTTTACTTGTTGCAAAATAGAGGAAAAATCTAGCAAAAAAAAGAAATATGTAAAGCTGTTCTACTTTAAAGAATGACAAACACAAAATGAGCAATATGCGTACCTTAATTTGCCAGTAGTAAGATCTCTTTGTGCCAGTATTCAGGTAGTACATCTGTTCTCTGTGTTCACAGATCTCTCAGTTAAAGCATTCAAGCAGTAATTGGATAAAGCGCATGAGCTTCACATTGTTTTCAGAAAAGCCGCAGAAGCAGGTTCTAGAAACAAGTCTGCTCTTCTGAAAATGCCCTGTCTTTGATCTGAACAGAGTGCACGCATGCAAGAAATTTTTAGCAGGTTAATTTTCAGGTTAATTTTCGCATACTGTACCAAGTTTCACAGTCCAAGTCTGTTAAGAGAACAAAGGAGAAAGGACAATTCTATTCTCTTGTTTTCAGTCAATACAGCCACCAGGTTCAGGATATAAAGTCAGTGTCGGAATCTTTTTGTCAAGTTGGATTTGGTTTTTGTATCTTCCAGTGTTTTATATTTTTCCTGGCATCGCTATGAACATCAGGAATTCTGGCCATCACTCAAAGAATCTGATTATGATGCTGTGGGTCTGGGAAAAGGAAAAGGTTTTAACATAAATTTGCCTTGGAATAAGGTAAATATTGTTTACAGCACAACAAAGCAAGTGCAATAGCTTTGTGTGCTACGCTTTACGTAAGACTTTCTGAGCAGTGCTTGGCTTCACTTGCTTGGCAGATGTCTTAGCACACTGTACATCTTTCCTGTCAGTGGAAAGTCTGCTGAAAAATATGGCTCGGAATGTGATAATGTTAATGTTCTTTAAAAAAATAAAAAACGGAGAGAAAAACATACACATACTTGTTTTTTCTTGAATATCTTGCCTAGCCATCAAATCAGAATGTGTTTCAGGAGGTGATTACCTCCACCCTTGTTTAGCAGAGAACTGAAGCTCGTACTTAAGACAAAAAATGATGGATATTTATGCATTTAAATGGAGTTTGTTTTACTTGACCTCATAAGATTCCCTTATCTTTAACTTTTGATACTATCATTCTCTAAAGTCTTGAAGAACCTTAGAAAATTTGTTTTTCCAACTGGAAAATATGACCTGTATATCTCATATTTTGCAGGTGGGGATGGGAAATTCAGATTATCTTGCTGCATTTTTCCATGTGTTGCTTCCAATGGCTTTTGAGGTAATTTTTTACTGCTCTTCTATTTGAATAGCAAAACCAAAGACTTACTTCCAAAGTACTTCTTAAGCAGGTACATTGAATATTTTGTAGAAACGCAGCAATTGCCAGTAGCAGAGTTAACACGTTATTTCTGCTAGTATTACTGATGTCCTGATCAAATGAATAGTACTTACGGAATGTTAGCTGTTAAGTAGTTAAGTATTCAGTATAATGATCTGCAACTTCTTCAGCAGGAATGAAATTAGTGTAAAAGGGTAATCTTGTCTTTTTTATTCAAGGAGAGTCTTCGTGTTCGTATTCTAGCTGAAAAAACAGCTGAACATGGTACAGCTGAAATCCAGTATAAAATTGAAAATAGGACATAAGAATGTGCTTCAACTCTCTCTGTTTTGTAACAGTTTGATCCTGAACTGGTTCTCGTCTCCTCTGGATATGATTCTGGAATTGGAGACCCTGAAGTAAGTAACTTGTGGCCTTTGTGTTGTCAGTCATGAATCTGTTCACAAAATACTCCTACCTCTTAGATGGTTAGGTGAAATTCACTTTGACCAAGCTAAAAATACATGTTTGAGTCTTTTAGCTGACCCCAGCTCATTGAATACTACAAGACATGTAAAGACAGATTATTCCATAGGCGTAATTACTGTGTGATTTTTTTGCGCCTTCCTTTAAAGCAGTTGGTTCAGCATATTGTTAGATACAATGAGAGGCAAGCGTTCCACTGTTCCAGTTCAGACTCGTGTATTTCAGATTGTACGAGGGTTTTTTTATGAATGATTTTGATTCACGGTTTCATCTCTTAAAATTTTTTCTTTGATTTAGGGTCAGATGAATGCCACTCCTGAGGTTTTTGCCCACCTTACGCATTTCCTGATGCAGTTAGCTAATGGAAAGCTGTGTGTCATCCTAGAGGTAAAGACTTTTGAAACATACTCCCAGGGGAGGGTCTATGTTTTAGAGCTGTATAGGGCAAGCTAGAAGCTAGGAAGCAAAACTTAATGAAATAATCTATTTTTGTATTTCTTTAGAGAATCAGGAATGTAAAAATGGCTAAGATTTGACAATGCTCTTATTCATTAAAAGAAATGCGTGTCTTAAAACCTGATTTTTTTAACTTCAAATTTTGAAACAGAGGAACATATGCTCATTGTTAAAAAAAACATACCCTCCACAGATGCGTTCAGTTCTTGTGAATAGTGACTAATCCGCTGCTCTGGATAGTCCCAAACTCGTTAAAATTTATTTAGTGAATAAGCTGCATTACCAGTGTTTTTACAAGTATGTGTTACTCCAGGAGAGTTTAAAAAACCTTTAACCTAAATGTGCTCTTACTTAGTAATGGAGCCCTTACTAAATTCCCTCTTTTTTTGATTAAAAGCCTCTATGCAAGTCGTTTTTTAAGAGGTCTTTATTTTTTTAAACAATTAAAAATGTTTCCTCCTTTTGAAATCTAGATTTCAACTCCCTGTTTCTGCTGCATGTTAGAGAAATAGTGGCTTGTCAGGTAGATAATTGTGTGGAAACATTACTGCCAACAAGGTCTCCAAGAGTGAACAACCGTTTATGGAATGATTCACTTGACCTCTGTTTTGCATGACCTTTCTTCCATCATCCTTCTCTCCAGCAGGTTATTACAAATATTTCTGTCTACTAGCTGAAGTGCAAATACGCATCCCCTCCTCGTACAGATGATGTGGCTGCTCCACAGATGGTATGCAGGCAGTAGTCTATCATCTGCAGTCGGGCAGTCTTAAATCTGTCTTCAGTTGTTCCCCAAATTCTGTCAAGCCATTAGGACAACTATATCTTAGAAGTGTCAGGCTGTGGGAGATTTGCCTTGTACAGACATTCTAGAGGACGGTGATAGTATTTGCCTTCTAAGGAATCTTCCACAAGAATTGCTGAAGTTTGCATATCATGGATAGGAATGGAGAAGGCGTGAGTTTCCAGGGTTTTTATGGCAAAGTCATGGCTGATTTCCAAAATGAATCGAAACATGATAAAGTGAGTTAAATCATGGGATGCCAGTGAAGTTCAGCAGGTAGCCTCTAACTTACTATTTTCATATTGAAAATCATTGACTTAGATGTGCTTGCATATCATCTTCCATTTCTGTAAATTCAGTAAGTTTAATTTATTTTCCATGATGGTATTCAGATAGATGTTACATGTATGTGTTCCTTGGTGGACACACGGTATTTTTTTTTCTAGGGTGGATACCACTTAAAGTCGTTGTCTGAATCAGTCTGTGTGACTGTAAAAACTTTGCTTGGAGATCCTGTACCTCAAATAACTGGAGAAATGGCACCTTGCCTAAGGTAAGCATATGAAGAATTTTAGAACAACCTATGTATTTATCAAAGAGACTAAAGATATGCATGCTTTGAACATTATGCTGAAGCAAGGTTTTAATATAATGCTTTATAATATATTATTTTCTGCTTTGGATAACTTGTTTTCCAAAGAAGTCATCCAAGGTACAGTTTTGTATACTTTTGTTTCTCAAATGATTTCAGGTTGCAAGAAGTTCTGAATGGCTTATAATTTTATGCTATTTATCCTTGAGCTTTGTTATCCTGTAAAGATCCATCTCACTCAAGGCTGAGACAATCCTGCCTTAATCAAGACAATGCCAGTTAATAACACCCAGTATCTGGGAAAGTATGTAATTGCAAGGATTAGTTCCTCAGATGCCAGAGCCGCTTCAGTGGCTGTAGTACAGCAACAGCTGGAGCTAACAGTTCTCTCGTCAGTGGGAGCTGATGCTGTGCAGAGCCAGTCTTGACTCCTTGTGTTGCTGGAATTTGGAGTATCAAGGCCAGAGGTGTGAATCTTGGGCCTGAATCAGTCCCACATCTGAACAGTGTCTTTCTACCTGTCTGTACCATCTCCCTCACATCTCTGTTTTCCATCTTCAGTCTCTTTCCCAACTGAAGAGTTGCTCCATGCCTTTTCTCCAGCAGTACTGCTCCTCACGCGTTATGGTGGCAGCCACTGCCAGTTGACTGTGTTAGTTAAAACTCAGAGCTCAGATCAGTCACGGAAGCAGTGTAGATATACACGGGCTCTGGGCGGAGTTGGATTTGGTAAACTGATGGAGCAAAGCTGATTATTTTGCTGTTAGTACATCCCATAGTACTTGTATCGCCTCTTTTTCTTCTCTACCAACTGTAGTATCTCAGGTTGCTATCATCCTAGTTAACAGAGAGTTGGTTATGTATTCATCCATCATATCAGTCCAGCTTCTGAACACCTTACAAATAATCTCCAAGTACACAGCATTTGTCCTGGATGTAACATCACCTGAATTACGTTTGTATGATAGCTACCATAATAGGACCATATGCCTATAGTGCTGCAAATAGCAGTGATAATGAAAAAGAGATTTCAACACAAAGAATAGCAGGGAATGTGACTTACTTGGTTTCTGCCCCACTCAGAATCTGCCTGAACAGATAGTCTTGCTTTTGAGTGAATCTAATTAAATCTTAATGTTCTGTAGATAAAAATCTCTGACAGAGCGAAGGCAGACTGGTGACGCCCTGCCTCTCCTGCAGTCAGGGACAGGTGTGCTTCCTCCCACCACAGGGTCAGGATTTCACTTAATGTGTGTAAACGTATGCTTAAAAGGCACATACAGCATGTGTTCTTCGCTTTCCTTTTTTCACTCTTGCTCTCATCTTTCCAAACAGTCTGCCCATTGATTCTTGTTCTCTTTATTTTTCTGTTTTGCGTTGTTGGAATAGAGCAGAGTTTGTTCGTTTTCAGTTGGGTTTTTTTGGGTTTTGTTTTTTCATTGAGGTAAATCACATTTCCTGCATTTTCAGTAGTGCTGATACTGTTAATCCTGTTTTTTCTATAGTGCAATTGAATCTATTCAAAATGTGAGAGCGGCACATAAACCCTACTGGAAATGGTTGATGTATGAAGGTAATTACTCTTCTTTTTCTTCAAGCAAATGTGATTGGTAAGTGGATTCATACAGAGATTCAAAATGATGAAGATTAATACCGATGGATTAAAATAATTGAACTGCCAGTTATTTGTCAAGTGACTGATGAAGCCTCACAGGGCCACATCCTCAGCTGGTCTGAGAAGAACTTCTGAAGCTGGCAAGCATCACACCAAAAAGTAGCTCTCTGATATATTTGAGGATAAATGGGGCTAAATGTTTGAGGTTAAATCACATGTAGCAGCACTGAAAAGTAACGTCTGTGGCAGGAAACATTGTAGGTAGTGCACGGAAATAAATATGCATACTGTGGATACAGATGTACCCTGTTTTATAAATAAGTGTAATGAAATATTAACACACTGCTCAGGAAATAATACATGTGAAACCCCTCTTTTCTCTAGATGCATCATTTTTACAAAATTTGAGCACCGAATTGCACATACTAAAGAAGGCTAATGCAAATTCCTCCACAGAAGATGAATCTAAGATGACTAACAACGATGAAACTGCCAAAGTAGAAAGGTTTTTGGAACTGCATATGAAAAATGTTCTATTTCCAGTGCCTCCCATCAAAACAGCAACAACTGACTTGAAAGGTTCAGCACATTTGCTCCCTGTACCTGTTCATTTAGTGAAGGAAATGGACAAAACTGAAATAAAAACTCTTGTCAGGTTGGTCCTGTCTATTTACTTTTCAATGTACTTATGAGGATGAGAGATCTCTGTGCAGCTCTGTGTCTGCCACAGTCATCTTTTTCGCCTTAGTCTACTCAATTATAGCCAGAGTTTCTTTTGTTGAAAAATGAAGACGTTGGTGTTGCTTATCACTCATAGCCTTGAAGTCCTTTAAAGAACTAATCAGAATACTTTCAGAGAGAACTATTTTAATTGAGATGGAACAGTTAGTGCGATGGTATTCGTTTAGAAAGAGGTTTTGCTAGGAAGGTGCCTTAAAGCTCTGTTCGCTTTTAGCTGGAAACGCTACCAAACTGGTCTGATTTGAGAAGCTCAGCTTTTTGTCTTAGTCTAATTTTGACAGAACTCTGTTTCCTGAAGATTGTCCGACATTTTGTTTTCTTTCCAGTGCAGAATGGAGACAGGTTTAGAGAGCTCAAGACTGTCAGGCAACAGCGTTGTCATCTTTCTGCTAGAGCTAGGTTTTTGAGAAGGAATGTGTAGCACCTATACAAAATGTGCCCTGTCAATACTCACTACTAAGTCCTTTTCGAAAGTGTTGTTGCCTCTAACCTAGTTTTTCTTCATATAATTTATTTTATAGTGGCTTTTATGCAGACCTTGTGAAAGACGACGAAACTTTGCTCTCTTTTGGCAGTATGCTGGCTGTCCTAGATAAAATACTTAAGAAGGAGGTAATAACAAACTGCATTGATCTTGGGGGGTGGGGGGAGAGTTGGATTCCTCTGATTTCTTACTACTGTATTGTCATCCAGATATTAGTTACTGTGTAGTTCACGACTCCGTGAATCTCAGCTAGAATATGCTTAGCTACAAGAGTGAGTATGCAAGATGAGAAAACAACTATTTAGGGCTAGTTGTTAACCCTAGGACACCTTTCTAATGATCTTTGGGCAAGACATTGTCCTGCATTTCTGCAGTCGCAGCATACGAGTCATTAAGAACCTTCTCAGACGTACAGGTGAGCCAAGCATCCACTCTTACAGTCAAGGGGAGCAGAAGGTGGTGTACTGAGCACCAGTGAGCTGCAGCAAGCAATCTGAGCAAGAAACATCAAAAATTTTCCTGTCTTGGTGCACAGAGTTTTGCCTTCTGTCTTTAGGAGATAATTTACTTCTGCATTACCCTTCATTACAAGATGTCATGCTATGTGCAGCTGCACTCACTTACCATTATTTGTACAACAGCTTACTCAGAGTAAACTTTGATTTACACACACATGCACCCTTTAGTGGAGCTGTTGAAAACCCTGCTGTGTGCTGTGGTTCTGAACAGAGTAATTCCAATTCAGCATTTAGATCCTTGCAGGGTCAGGAATGAAGAGAAGGCAGGCTTAGAGGGTACATGTTTGTATTTGTGAGTAAAAACTTGGAGAAGCAAAGAGAAAAACTGCAGACAACAATATTACATCATAATAAATCAGTCTCTCCCTTTGAATGGAAAGCTCGCTTTAAAGTATCAGGCCTGCGAGGAAGAGTAACTGCCTGAATGGCCTCTTTCTTGTAAGCCGTCTTTTTGCTGTTGGAAGTCACATATGTAGATCTCAGGGATAAATTTCTAACATTATAGACTGTGCATACCTCTAGGAGATCCTATAAATAGTTCCAAAAAAGTGGTAACTGGCAAAAAGAACTGTTCACGAGTTGCAGATGCTCAGCTGAGCTGCCTGTGTTGACAAAGAGGAGGAGTGAGGAGAGGGAGCATGCATTATCTTTTTGCGTAGCTTTCATGGAGAGTTCAAAGCAGTGCACAACACAAAGGAACACTTAAAGGCTGACTGAGTAATAATGTCATCGTATTTTCCAGAAAGCAATAGCTTGCCTAGGTTAAAGGAAGAGTCAGAATTCAGGGGCAACCTCCTTTTCACAGGGTGTATTGTTCTGGTGCAGTTTGCCTACCGACACCCTGCGTGTATCCAATCTGCAGACTATCCAGAGAGCCAAGTAAAGATGACCCTCCCCTGCAAAAGCTATTTTTACAGTTGCCTTTCAGCATAGCATCATACTTTTGAAGTAATAGAACAGCTTTTGGCATAATGCTCAAATATGGCCTTTCTGTAGAAAATGAATTAATAACATTTTCTTAACCCTGCTTTGATAGATAATTAAGATCCCTTTCATACAGCTGTAGCTTTGTATCACACATATAAACAAGTAAAAATACCATTGTTACAAATAAGAAATTACATGATCTTCTGCAGTATTAATTATTTCTGAATGAAAAATGTATTTTGTAGGTATGCAATGGAATTGCAGAATCACCCACAACTTCTGTTGCTGTTGCATTAAGACATTGTGTTCGTTTTGGATTTCAAAGGTGAATTTGTATCTTTTGCATTTGGGGCCCTTTGACAAAATGTGAAAATAAGCTAAAAGTGTGGAAATTATGGCAGATTGCCTTTGAAACCTTAATTTTAAGAGAAATAGCATCTCCATGCGCACAGCATTTTGAGTATGTAGTACTGAAATACTACATATTGAAATACAATATTGTATATGCCAGCAAAAACCTTTTACTGTACCATTTGTAAGGATGACTGCTGTGCTGGCCTACATTTTCTTTGTCAGGTTTCGATTGTCTTTGGCCTGAGGACATTTTCTTGGTTTTTTTCTTTTCTCCCCAGTATTTGGTAGGAGAAAAGGAGCTCCCTTGAGCTGTCATAAATGTGTTTTCTTTATACTTCTTACGGACCAAATTCAGAAACAATATACATTCTTTTTTATGCATCTAATCTACATGCAAACTCTTTAAACAAAGTGCACTAACTGAAAAAAAATGACTTGTAGATGTACATGTATGTGTATTTTTCTTTGCTTTCTGCAGAGTGCTTTGTGTATTTGTTGGAGACACGCAAATCACACCGAACACAGAAGATGGGTGAGGTTTCTCTCTACTTCAGGGAGTCAAATCCCAAAGGCTTCATAAATGTTCACAACTGTCCATATATGATGAAATCTGCACTAAGGAATCAGTCGTGAGCTGATGTTCCTTAAGTTAGCTCAAGACAAAGTACAAAACATCCCCAAATATATCTGTAAAGACAAACTGCTATCTCTAAATGCCACTTTAAGTTTAGTGGTAGGTTTAGAGTATAATCTTTCTATATAATTGAAATTTAGATTGATATTGAAAAGAGAATATTGAAAAGATAAAGTAATAAGGTGATTATTAATTATATAGGGTGTACTCCCGTGTAACTGCAGGGGGCACATACTGCTGATGCCAAGTTCCTCATTGAAAGTCATCTTTTCTTATCTATAACATTTTTTTTGCCACTTCCCCTTTTTCTTAAAAGGAATTTGCCCATATTCTTTAATACTTTTTTAAAAAATAAAAGGATTTCAGTTTTAATTGGTGTTTACATTATGGCATGTAGTAATGCAAATAGTTATTTGCTCCTGTGTTATGTGTTTGAAGAACAGTGAAAGAAAAGATCTTTTCATCTCATTGGAGGTTGTTGGTTAAATACTCAGATGTGGGTTTTATTTACAGAAAAGTACTCATGATACATATTTGTGAGAAAGAACAGTCTGGAAAGACCAGCTCCAAACACTACATATCTCTGAACTGGAAAGAGGTAAGATTCACTTTCTGGAAACAACATGGGAGAAAAACTTTTTTAACAGAAATAATAGAATATATTTAAAAATTCATAAGATGACACTGAGAGTTACACCTCTCACTGCAATTTGGATATTTGAAAATATTTCCTTTACTTGCCCTTGCCAGGCTACTACTCCTTCACAGATTTTTCGAGTGTGTTAGAATGCCTGGCTTTGAGGAAACCTTCAGTAGCTACTGTAGTTCCCTTCAAGAAGGCAGAGTTACAGTGCAAAGACACTAAAGAAAAGATGAATAATCTGCGTGTTTAATATAAAAATGTCTGTTAAAATAGATCAGCATCCTGTTTCCTAGGTCAATCAAAAGCTTTCTGAGATTCACCTTATTGTTTTATTTTATATCTGGGCATTTGGGGCTTTACATTTGTGCCAAACAGTTTTTCATTGTTGTTACAGGATGCTGAAGGAAATGACTTCTTTTCTGCTGTACTTGGATTCATTCTTCCTGTAGCATACAGTTTTCAGCCTAATTTGACGGTAATAGCTGTTGGACCAAACGGGAGCCTTAGAATAAGTGGGATTTCTCTGCTTTTTGCCTTACTACGAGGATTAGCTGAGTCTCGAATTTTTGCAGTGATCGAGGTAAGAAGCGGTACTAAGCTGTGGTGCTGTGAAGTGCCTAGGACAAAACTCAAATCAAGCCACAGTGTGCCTGCTATGAACTGCTTTGAGCTGCCCAGTAGAACCTATTGGCTGTATCTGTACTGTCTTTGGTACCCCTGAGTTCACGACGCAAATAGCCCAAGTTTCTCTCTGGCCTGAGAGCAAGACCAGACACAGACGCATACCGAGCTGTAGGCAGCCTGCAGGACTGAGAAGCTGAGGCATGAATGCAAGCCCATGGTAATGTCTATAGACAGTAGACGTTCTGACAGTTTGCCACAGTTTGGGGATTAAGTTCCCTTTCACCCTGGGATTCACAGCTCAGAGTTGTCTCCTGAAAAGAGGCACTTGCTGTCTGTTAATTATATGGCCTCTTTCCATCAAATGTGATTGAAAGCTGCCCGCCCGCTGTCCTCTTTATCATAAAATACTAAATTTCCTTTTCTTCTCTCCTCCATGCTGTACTTTATCACACACGACTTCCATCATGCAGAAACAAATCAGATTGGCTCATATCCTTTAAATTAACTTAATTGCTTTAACTCAGAACTGGGGACCAATCTACCCGCGCTTTGTGTTTTTGATAGAGAGCATGGGAAAGGAAATAAAGAATATATGGCTCTTTCCCTAGTCTAGTTTTTCCATACACTACCACGTTAAGGATTTCTAAATTTAGGAAGTCAGAGGCTGTATGCAGACCGGTGTGTGGTAAGTGCCAGTCAGTGTATCTTCCATGGATTTGTCTAATCTCTCAAAGTAGTCATCTTACACTCTTGGCCTCTGCAGCATCTTGTGGCTGTGAGTAGCACAGTTTTCTGCGTGTTCTGCGAAACAGTAACTTTCAATTGCTTTTGTGCCTTCTAGTTCTTCTTTAATGAGAAACAATGAGTAATTGTTCATGTATGCAATTTTATTCTAATGTTTTCCAGCAAGCATCCAATTAAAGACATACTGTTCATTAAGCTGCTAGTTAAGTGGATCTTGACATACTTTATTCTGTAGTCTTCTCAAATGTTATTTGTTTTAATTTACAGTGCTGATATGTAAGTAGTCCAAGCTAATATAGTTTGTACACTGATATACAGTATACAGGAATAGTGTATCGCACATTACTAATTAGTATGAAATGGAAAGAATTACTGATATTCTCAAGGATAAGCTCAGAGATAAAACAGAAGTTAGACATACATCTTTAAGAAATGACTGACACTTTTATATTGCTACTCTGCAGGTAGCCCCAAACAGGATTATCTGATGTGTGGGGATTTTCTGATCTGTGGGTTTGGCTTTTTAGAATAATTGAAAAAAAGACTTGCATCTTTTGAAAATAAAATACTTGCAGTCTTCAAAATAAATGTTAATAATCCTTGTAGACTGTGGACATCTCAGAATATAATGTCTGTGAGCAAATGACATTGATTTAGACTTTCAGGAGTCGAAATAATGTCACTTTTTAATGAACAAAAATAGATCACTGTTTTCTACAGATAGAAAATAAATGGTGCATGAAGTAAACAAGCTCCATGCTCCCTTTCCCTGCCAACGTTTTCTACCTTTAACCCAGCACGGTTTCTTTTCAGTCACAAAAGAAATACCACGATTCTTTCTCTATTTGAAAAAATAAACAAGTTTTACAGGAGATAAAAATTGATTTACCTTTTTCAGAAAAAAAATTCTCTATTTTGATACATTTTTGTTTGAAAATTGAAAGTTGCTCATTCTTGCTACTAATACTAGCAACTTAATTACAAAAGGTTGTTTTAAAATATTTCATGTATTGCTGTAATGAAGAAAGTCTGGTTCCCAGGAGTATTTTTTTTTTCTTCCTAAATAGGACACAGAGATAAATTTAATGCAAAGTGTAGCCAAAGCATTAGTGGGTGCTTCTACACCTCACTTTGGAGTTTATGTGCCTCCTACACAAGAAAAAGTAAATAAAGCAAAAATATTAAGAGACCAGTTTCAGCAGGAATGGAAAATGCTTCAGTGTTCAGGTAAGTTGTCTATTTTTAGCTCTAGTTCTTATAAATACATGCAGGTTTCTGAAAAGATGATAAAATGCAGCTGGATCCTGTAAGTCAGTGGAATATTAAAGTCAGTGGGAACACAATGATCTAATGTGAAAGGATGAAACTGAATGATTTCAATTCTGCCACTTGAGCCAGAAAGCACCAAATTTCATAGCATAATAACTGTCCCCTTGGGAACTCTGAATACTGTTACTCCAAAATTTTGAAATGAAACAGCCAAAATATTACGTGCTTAAAGAATGGGTAATAAGATGTGCACTGGCTCTGATCGCTACCCTGTTTTCTGACTATAGTGCAGAATCAGGTTACATTTTTGTACGTTTAACTTGTCCACAAACAACTTCACTTAACTCAGTGGTGGTTAGTCGCGCTTAGAGTGCATTCACCAAGAGCTGAGGATTGTGTACTGCGTTTGTCTAGGAATCACATTAGGCGGGTGTGTATGTTTTCAAGCATACTTGCCTAGAAACATTTTTCTACTGAATAACTGTGCTTTTTCTGTTGAAAAACAAATCATAAAGGTGGACATCTCTCTCTGAAAGAAAATTTTCTGCTCTCTTTCATAGGAAATGGCCAAGAGCAATGGTCTGGTTCCAATAAAAATGTTCTTACAGGGTTGGGAGTTGGGGTATGAGCTTGATTAATAACTGTTTTCCTTATTGCTGTTCTTTTCAGTGAAGGATGGGATTTCAAGAAATTGACTTCAGAATCATTTTACACAGCAGAAGAAAATGTGTTGCTGTTCATGTTGCCTTTTAAATCATCAACAAAAGAGATGGTCAATCTCTAAACAGAGTAAGAGCCATTCAGTTGTCTCCTGTTTTTAAAATACTTAAAAATCTGTATTTTCAGCCAGAGAACGGTGCTTGCAGATTCTGTGTTGGCACTAATTATTCAAGACTGACACTTGAAAACAACTCCCATACTTCCTTGCTGCAAACTGGGGCCTATGTCCTGTGTGAGATTGTAAAGTCAGGCTTGGTATGCAGCAGCTTGACTGCACGAATGAAGAGGTCCTGCAGACAGGCGTCTGCAGTGAGCAGTCATTAATAGGCAAAACATTTTAATATTATTCAGCATAATACCAGAGTGCTTGCACTGCTGCCATCACCACCATTTCATTGGGAGCTTAAACTTAACAACGTGTCCTTCAGATAAATGAAATTTCATTTTGTAATCTGCTCTGAAGGATTCACCTAACGTGCTCTGTTCTCTCAGTTTCTCTAATGAGTAGTTGTCAGTTGCAAGAAGCTAAGAAAAGCAGCTGAACAGCTATAGTGTACACATTTCCTACATTAATCATCCTGTGATGATTTGGTTTAATTTCCTGAACTATACAAGGCATGAGAGAGAAAGAAAAATATTTTGCATATATAGAATTACAGATACATAATTGAATGAAGCAGTGTAAAGAGGACTTCACTCTGCCCTTGTTTCAAATGTAGATTGTCTATATAACAAATAAAAACCCCGGACTCCCAGAGATTTGGTAGCGGCCAAAGGCTGATATCATGTGAATTTTCCAAATTAAATAAACATCCCAAGGCAACAGCCGTAGAGTGCCTTGTTTTGCAGCATTCCTAATACCGTTTTGGGCTCATTTTCACGAGTGCTTTTCTGTGATTGCGACTTCAGTAGTGTGACCCTCTGACTTCAGACTCTTCAAATCATGTTCATGCTGGTGTTGCTGCTGGGATCAACTGTACAGAACTTGAACAACTCGATCTGTCTTGGCAGTTCTCTTTTTGTAACTGTTCCCAGTGATTCCCCTCCTTGTTTGTACTGGGTTGCGGTTGTTGCTGGGTGGGAGATGACAAGCCATCCTCCGTCGTTGTGAAATGAAAATCCATTTCAAAAGAAACTAAAAGCCATGGTGAACATTTTCACAAACAAAAGTTGAAGAACATGAAGATGGGTTCTGTTTTGGTTCAGAATTTCTTTAAACTTGACTTCAGAAAGTATTCACGTCAGCTTGGAAGCTGGGCAACGGCCGAACTTCTGCTTCAAAACTTTTCATAGCGGGAGCTCTGTTGGTTGATTCTTCTCTCCTCCCTGAAAAAAGAACTTTTTTTCTGACAATCCTGCGTTTTCAAGGAAAGAGCGTTCTGAGATCTCTCGGCTCGTTCCCGTTCACCTGCCGTTGTGCTACTCCAGCTCTGCGGCCGGTGCTCTGTACTTTCACAAGATCCTGACCGAACTTACTAAAACGCGCGCCCGCGGCCGCGTTAATTGCACAACCTGCCGGCAGCGTCCCGTGCGCGGGTGCTGGAGCCGCGCCGCCCTGCCGGTGCCCTCAGGCGGCGGCGCTCCGCCCCGGGCCGCCCGCCCCCGCGGCAGGGAG
>Ga0065711_1037646_pt1 | contig 19613 bp, 13 predicted proteins | sample Hoacrofraction12_FD_59098 | JGI IMG/M metagenome (GOLD analysis project Ga0065711, IMG submission 59098) | Hoatzin crop microbial communities from Cojedes, Venezuela - Epithelial fraction 12 v2 (version 2) | ecosystem: Host-associated > Birds > Digestive system > Esophagus > Crop | place... | reverse complement strand
GGGCGCGGCCGCGGCTTCCCCCGGGCCCGGCCGAGATGCTTTGAAGGATGACGAAAGGTACAGAAATCCCTTCAGAAACGAGCGAGGCGTGTCACCTAGGCGGGAATCCGGGCTGCTTTTGCTCCAGAGCATCCAGTACCCCTAAGATGCTGCAGGTAACACCAGTATCCCCCACTTCGGCGTTCTGGCCCCCGTTATCGACCAGTCTCCGGCTGTACTGGGTTGTCTTTGTGTCCTGCAGCCTCGGGTAGAGCCAAGCACACATTTCTTTGCCTTTCTTCTCCTTGGCTGCTTTTAAAAATCTCTTGCATAATAAACTGCCTGTGAGTTGGTGCATTGCACTGAGGGTAAATCGCTTAAATTGTTCTCCCCGCTCTTTGGAATGACTGAATTCATCTTCAGTACCGTGAGGTATGAAATACCCCAGAACCTGAGCTCGAAAGAGAAGGAGAAACTGCTCAATCCCCGCCGCAGGGCCGCTCGCAAGCTGTGGCGAGGGTGTATTTACATTTGCCGGGCTGGCTTTGCCAGTGTGGACACTAATTAGGAAACATCAAATGGTTTCCCATGTGTTGCTGAAAATAAATAAAATTGCGGCTTCTGCAACTTTAGAGATGCAAGGTTTGTTATCGCATCTTCACAAGTAGAGGAAGGAATAAAGAAATCAAGGGGTGGTTTGGCATCTCTTGACAATGATGCTTTGTGCAACCATAAAATGTAAGAACACATTTCTGTCACCTGGAGAGCAGGGGCAGCAACGTTTGCTCAGCTGAAACATAGGGTTTACTCCATTGAACGGAGATAAGCGTTTGTGAGGAAGTAGTATCTGTGTAGCCGTTGGTGTTAATAATTAACATAACCTCCACAGGTTTTTCCCAAGTTCTCCTGATATTTCCTCGCAAATGAAGGGTCCACGCGGTGTGGAAATGCGGTCCCATTAACGCACCTGACCCGATGAGAACAGGGTCTCAATATACAGAAAAGAAAATCCTTGTCCTGCAGAGATCAGTGTCCACATCCTGCTGCCTTCATTGTAGCAGCAGGCCCAATGCTCTTGAATGATCCTGCCTGGTATTAATATTTGTGGTGTTTGTGTTTTTCTTGAGCTGAAGGTTTTTGCTTGAGGGTAAGAGGAACAGAAGTTGGAGGATGAGGTTATACCTCTGCTGCCCTAAGAGTCCACAGTGGGGGTGCCTGCCTTCTGCACCCTCCTGAGAGAAATGGGGTAGTGCTAGTTAGACAGCCAGTGTCTTGTTTATCTCCTCAGGGTGGTGGAATGGGAACAGTAATATGTTTTCATGCCTCTTGTGTGGCGTGTGGTTAGTGTCTGATACCTTGACACAAACTGAAGTTGCACTGAGCCCCTGCTGCCCTCACACTGCAGCTTGAGATCTGCAACAGACGTAGAAGAGCGCAGAGCATCCGAGGCAGCTCTTCAGTGGGCTGTGACAGGCTGAGGGTCTGCCTCAAGCACCTCTCGAAAGAATTCCCCAAAAGCACTAGGGCAGAGACTGAGTCCAACAAAAACTGACACCAGCCTTGCCAAAAACCTGGAGAGCGTCCCTGTGGGGCTGCGGCAGGCCCAGAGTCACAGCCTTGCTCTTGTTTGTTGGCAGGAAGGTTTGTTCAATCAAGGAGAAGATTGCTGGGGCAAAGCCCGGCATGGAGAGTAAACATCTTTGAATCGTGCCTAACTGTGCAGTACAAATGCTGCCGGTTGTGGTAAATTATGTGCAGAACTGCCACGCTCTATTAAGAGATGCAATACTAATGACAGGCCAAGCTAGCAGTTCTGTGCTGCTTGGCTGATTCACGTTGCCCGGAGGGGGACAGCAGGACCATGTGTAAAGGCCTCCTTGTAGAGCAGCGGGATGTGAGTGGAGGGACGGAGGGCAGGGTCTGGCTCATCTGCCCGAGCCTTCACACCAGCTCTGGGCCTCGGAGGGTGCCAGACCTAATGGATCAAAAGGTTTTGGGGCTGGAGCAAGCCCAGGCAAACAGGGAAAGACACTTGAATTAGAAGAGAAGCTGGTAGGACTGGAAGAGCACTGATGTGGCTCAGGGGTGCTCAGGGCAGGGGAGGCAGTGGGAGAGGACAAATCCAGGAAACAAGCTGACATCTGTAGGGCTGGGATTCTTGCTGGAAGAATCCTTCTGCAGTCATCCTTCCTTGAAGCCACTGGGGCTGGTGAGATGACGGGGAAGTTTGTTGGCGCGTGCTGCTCCATGCTGTCTGCCAGCGCTGTTTTAATGCCCACTTTTCTGTCTCTGCTGCAGTGCTTCATTCAGAGAAGGAGTTCCACGATGCGGCGAAGCGTAATGACACGGCCAGGATGGAGGAGCTCATCAGGAGAGGGGTCGACATCAAAGCCAAAAATAGTGTAAGTCCTGGGTTTTTCTACCTCTAAGCTGCAGGAAGTGCTGAGGGTGTGTTTCAGAACTGCAGCTCCTTAACGCTGCTCTGCTCATTAGCTGCTTGGTTGGTCAAAGCTTTAAAATACACCGCCCAGTGCTGAATAGAGCCTGTGGCAGCTGAGCAGTTTCACAACACACTGAAAACCGCAGCGCTCTCGTCCTGGCCAGACTGGAAAGTTGCAAGCGCTGAGGGAAGGTGACAATTTATGGTTCCCCTTGGAACCCGTGTGCCAGGTACACACGGCTGCAATGAAAGGCTTTGGTTTTGCCATCTCTGTACGCCAAGGCTGTGGGACTAACTCAGTTCCTGGTGCAGGTCTCCCCTTGTTGACCAATAGGTTCCTGGAAATACGGGATTGCACCCATCCCTACTGTCTCAATCTGTCCATCCATGGTCAGCGATATTTCTCATTCCTGTGCTGTCATTATAACCCATAACTGCACTTTCTGAGTAGAAGGTGACTAGGAGAAGTCACTATCTGCCTGACAAGAGCAAAGAGACAGAGGGCTCTGTCCAAAGAAAACCCTGCATGATGTGGGTGGGAAATCTGGCTCCGTGGATGACAACGGAGAGTTTGGCCTTCAGGAAGACTGGTGGATACATGCGCACTCTGCATACTTCAGCCTTCCCTCTCTCCTTCCTTCCTTCTTTCCAGACAGACCGGACTGCCCTGCACTGGGCCGCGGGAGCGGGGAACGTGGATGCTGTGCGGCTGCTCCTGGACCACGATATCCCAGTGGATGACGAAGACAGTGTACGAAGGCGAAGCTCCCTTGCCTGTCCTGCAAACATGTTCTGTGTTGGGGGAGCGCTGGGGACTGGGTGCTGGGCCAGCAGTTACAGGCTCCACCTTAGTCCTGGGTGGGTGGCACAAGGCACTGCGGTGCTTGGGAAGCTGTGGCCGCCCTGCTGAGGCAGGTGTAGTGCCTTTCTGCAGCAAGCTTTGTTCTCAGATGTGTCTGTGCTCTGTCTTTTGGCCTTTCCCTTGCATGCACCGGGAAGTAGGCTGATAGAATGTGTGAGGATTTCTGTATAGCATGGAGATTCTTGGCTGCTTCTGGTCATGTTGTTGGGGCTTGTGGGAAGACAGTGACAGCCAGCAAGTTCTATCTTCCTCCAGAAGATCCAGGCTAATACGCACCAGTGACTAGGAAGTGGCAGTCAAGAGGTCTCTGCTCAGCTGCTGAGACCATCTGTGGAAGGAACGACAGTAGTTAGAGGAAGTGGGACTAAAAAAACCCAGAGAGAAACAAAAATATTTGGGAAATTTCATGAAGGTAGAGGGACAGCTTCCCTCCAGGGTGGGGATGGGGTGGCTGTGGCTTAGCTGGAAGTATCTCTCTTCTCTCCTGCCCAGTTTGGAATGAATGCACTTCTCCTGTCTGCCTGGTTTGGCCACCTTCGCGTCCTGCAGATCCTCGTTAATGCTGGGGCCAAGATAAACTGTGTCAATAGGGTGAGAGAGTCTTCCTGCGTGGGTCCATTGTACAGCTCCAGTGATGGGGGGGAGAGACAGAGGCTCACCTGTGAGCTAAGGAAATCGCCTGTGACAGCCTCTGCTACGGGGACTGCCGTCTGCACTTCTGCCTGGTGGTGTGACCTCAGGTGAAGTCATCTTCACCTCCAAGCCTAGGCTTTTTCCTAAAACGGGTATAATAATTTAGCTATAGAGATGTACAAGTCTTTCTCAACTCACATGTGTACAGTGCTGAGGTGGAAGGTGTTATGGAAATGGGAAATGGGTTTAGAGAATCAGCAGACCGTGTATTTTAAAATAGAACGTGGTTGGGAAAAGGAGAATTAATACTTCAGAGTTATAACCTGCCATCTGCGGCATAAGCTGGTTTAGCCCTAGAATTGCAGGGACACATCAAATGGGTCTTTGCTAACAGGAACAGGTTGCTGAAAGAGACTGTCCCGCAGTCTTGGAATCGTTAAACAAATGGTCCTTTGTCTGCTCTCCAGAATGGCAGGAACCTGCTCCACTGCGCAGCTCAGAGGGGACACATCCGGGTGATGGAGTTCATCATGGAGGACCTGGAGGACATGTGTGTGGATAAGGCAGACAATGTAGGAAGGCTGCTTTTCGCTGCTTTGTTTCACAAAGTCTGATCTTGCTCTGCTGAGCTGAGCAGGAATGTTGCTGTTGGTCTTGGGAGGAGCCTCTGAGTTAGATGCTACTCTCGGAGTATCAAGGGTGTCCCATGCAGGCTCTGGCCCTCCTGTGGAGAGGGGCTTAGGGCGTTCTGGCTCCGATCAAGCTTCAGCAGCCAGGGTTTCCCAGTGTAGCCTTTTGCAGAATAAACTCAGGAATTTCAGCATCCTTCTCTTGTGCAGCTGATGCTCCCGAGTGTATTGTAGGTAGGCAATAACCAAGGGTAACCCTCTCCTGGCACATTCCAGCATTAGCTGATCTGTTCCTGAAGACAGCATGGGAGCACACAGGAGCTGGCGCGGACTCTTTTCCACTCCCTAGCCTTCATGGTTCCAAGAGTGATCCCCACTCTGATGCTGGGAGTTAAACGGGGCAACAAGAGATCTGCCTTTCCCCCTTTGCCCAAAAGGGGTTCTGAGTCATTCGACAGCTGGGGTCTCAGATATGAATTCCATTTTTTTATCCATAGTTGCTTTTAGTAAACTATTTATTATCCTCTATTTATATGAAGTAAACACTGAAATGATCTCTTTTCCAGTGTTTGGCGAGACCAAATTGCTTGGAGTTCTTAGGCCCAGTGGGTAGTTCTGTTCGCCTTGTTTTGTTAGGGTCATCCCAAATGTAAAGCAGAATAAAAGTTAGCAACAGAATAAAAGATAACTGTTTTTGAAGTGCAGCACTTTTTTCCCCCTGTGGATGCTAAGCTTGCTGTGTGAGTGGGTTATCACACAAAGTATTATTATACTGCTTGCAGCAGATGATGTAATCTTGTGCTTTCTGAGCCTTTCTTGGACTCTGTTTCTTTCTGTTTCCTTTCAAAGATGGACAGGACGGCGTTTCACCTGGCTGCAGAGTATGGGCGGCTGGAGGTGGTGGAGTTCCTGATCCAACTGGGTTGTTCTCACAGTGCCAAAGACAAGGTACGGGCATAAAACCACACATGAGGGAGGTCAAGTCCAAGGATTAGAGCAGGTGAAAGTCAGGGAACAGGTCACCAAAGGAGGCTCGTGCAGGCAAGTTGTCAGCAGTTGTAGCTGTGGTGTGGTATGTCAGGGCTCTTCTTTTCTATCCATTTGCAAGCCGTTTGCACCTTGGCCCATGTTGGATTTCTCTCTAGGAATTTTCAGGCAGGCTCCGCAGCAAGACCGTGCTCCATTTTAAGGTAGCTGGGTTTCTTCCCTCCTTAGTGTGCCTGTTAGAAGACAGATTCAGACTCTTGCTACCTGTTAACAACCTCTTCTTCAGTCAGCCTGGACTGTGCGAGGTTGTGGTGTGTGAACGCTCAGTCCTGTGATACAGACGTGTATGAAGTGGTGTTTACTTTCAGGAAGAAAATATGGCATTGCATTTAGCTGCTAAAAACGGACACCTCTCTGTGCTGCAGAAGATTATAGATGTTGGAGTGGACCTTGATGAAAAGAACTTAGTAAGTACATTTAAATCAAATGAAAACTACATCAGTTTCACCCTTTCGCTCCCTAGAAATACTCTTCTGCCACAGTCATCAGGCTAAATAGTCAGTATTGACAGGAGAGGTTTAGAAGATTTTCTCTAAAAGTCATACATGTGTAAATGCGGGTCACACTTGCAGAGTGTCAGTGAAAGGCAGCATCCTTCTTGGACCAATATCCAGTTTGAAAGTGTTGCCTTTTCTTCCAGCTGTATCTGCTGACCTACCTTATCACTCCATTTAATCTTCCTTTTTCTTCCTGACCCTTGTACATTCAAGTGCCTAAATGGTTATTGAGTGCGTTTTAAACTAAACTTCAGTATGCTTTGTGGTGTTGACTTAGTCACTGAACATATGGACCTTCTGTTTGAGATCTCTCTTTGACAGATGTACTTTGGAAAATTATGTGGCTGGAACGTGTTAATGATTTAGATAGGAAATATTGTCTTAGTAACGCTGTTGTTTATTCCAGGGCACACTCCCAATTAAGTTTATCAGTAATTTTTTTTAGTCTTATTTGGTTACTGTCTTTGAAAAGCGTATTTGTGATTAAGATCTGAAGGAAAAGGGAAACCACCTTCTGCAGTAACTGGTAGTTCTGTGCTCTCTCAGATGAGCTGCCCTTTGCATGAAGAGCAGTAATAAAACCAGATTAAATCACTTAAAAATTGTGCTTGTTTCTTGTAAAGAAATGAGCGGCAGCCCTCGGAAGGGAGAACCAGTGGTCGAGGGCCACAGGTTTCCAGTTCTGCCTGTGGCTGTTTCTTGTCTACTCCAGGAAAATGGTTTGTCTTCATTGTCCACGTGAAATCTTTTCTCCCCTTCAGCCCGTTAGAAAGCAAAAAATAGTGATGAACATGCTGTCTTGTGGCCCATGGGCCAGCTGTTTGCGGTGGCAGAAGGACAGAGCAGTACTCTGATATGTTGGTGGCAGAAAATTGTGTCCGTTATTTTACTAACTATCACCCTGACCCTCAGAATTGGTATTTTAACATGTCATGGATTCAGAAGACAGGGTGGAGGCTTGCTCATTCTGCTGCTCTGCCATGGCCTGGTCTACAGAAATGCTGCTCGTCTCCTTTTTTGCCCTGTCCAGGAGGGACTTGCGGCTCTGCACCTGGCTGCTGAGGGGGGTCACAGTGACTGTGTGAAGCTGCTCTTGGAAGCAGGTGCCGATGTCAATGCCCAAACCCAGGTGAGCTGTGTGGAGGTGGTTCCTTTTCCGAACACTGCTCTGTGGATTTTTGCCCAGACCTGTGGTCTCCCAGGGAGGGCACCCGTTACGGGGTGAGGCCGTGTGGAGCCCAGCACTTGAGAAACAGCACGGGGAGTCCAAAGGAAAGTACGCGTGGCTTTGTACAAAGAGGCAGGTGAGGCTGCCTGGGGCTGGTTTGGCTGTGGAGACAATCTCTGTGAATTTGTCAGCCTGGGGACATGGGGCTCTTGCAAGAGGGAAGCAGGGAGATCGCTGTGGACAGACTGTAACAGCCACAGCCTTGGAGAAGCAGACTTGACTAATACCCGTCTCTTCTGATGTGCCTCGCAGAAGAAGATGAATTGCCTTCATTACGCAGCACTGCACGGCTATGAGGAGATAGCCAGGATCCTCGTGGATGCAGGAATCCACACAGACGCCGTTAATCACGTAAGTCGTGCTCAATGCTCTTGTCGCCTACAGAAAGGCAAAGCCAATTTGTGGAGCTGTTCAAGAGCACAAAGCAACTCTGTGATGGGGTCTGTGCTTGTGCAGCAGTATCCCCAGTCCAACCCAGGTCCAGACTGGCAGCTGTCTTGGAATAAGACATGCTGGGCACAGCGTGGTCGTTTCAGTGCCATGAGCTAAGCTCTTCCTAAGCGTGGTGTCTTCTTTCCACAGCAAAATGCGTCAGCAACACACATTGCGGTGCTGCAGAACTTCCCAGCCATGGTGAAGCTCTTCATCGATGCGGAGTGTGACCTTGACATTCCCGATAATGTAAGGCTGCAGCTCCTGTTCTTTGTCTTCGAAATGTGAACCAGTTTCGTGGGGGATTTGATCACCTTGGGGACAGGATTGGAGTGCTTTAAAATGGGGAAAACTTGGAAGTGCAGCTTAGGAAACGTGAAACCTGTGAAATGATTCAGTGTTGCAGTGAGGTAATGGCTTGATGGCGTTCAAGGCGTGGGCTGTGCCATGTCCCTGGGACCTGTGTGCAGAGACTGTGTGTAGTCAGACGCTCTCATCCCTGCCTGGAAGCAGCAGGGAGAAATTTCAGGCCGGAAGATACTCTGCAAAATGGGGGGCTGAGAATGGGAGGCAAACCTGGAGGTAGCCAGTTGTCTCACCAAATTGTAATTTTGTGAATGAGGGGCTTTGTGTAGCTTGTTTGTAACATTTTGGTTAGTGGTTGTTCTGGTAGTGATGTTCTCTCCTGGTGACACCATGAAATTGCCACATTTTGTGTTTGATTTTTGTTGTTTCCATTAAACAGTCCCAAGGTGCACACAGTTTACAGTGCATACACATTAACCCGGCCCTGCGTCCCAGGAACAAAGAATTGGCGCGGGTCCCTTCCTCCCTTGGCCAAACTGTCTGCCTACAGAAATTGTTTAAATAACAGGAAATAATAGAGTCCTATAAGAGACCCTAGGGAGCTTTATGGAACTGGCGAGGTTCCTTCTTTAGACTGAAAGGTCTAAATCAGGGAAGCTTCCTAGTGCTGGGACAGGGACAGACCAGTTCTGCTCAGCCTGAGGAACCCAGCTCCACTTTGAGGTAGGAGGGTGTTTGGCCCTCAGTTTAAAAAGGGGTAGAGGAGAAAGGATGGCAGAGCTGACAGCATTCTCACAGCACTTCCTCCTGGTATTGTTCTGTCCTGTCCTTCCAGCCTCACGCTTGTTCTTCTCTGAAATTGAATCCTTTCACCCTCCTTCTGCAGAGGCAGCAGACCTCACTCCACATCGCTGCGGAGCACGGCAGGCAGGACATTGCCGAGATGATTCTCATTGCAGGAGTTAATCTGAAGCTAACAGACAAGGTAAATGTCTCTGTGGGTTGAATAGATTCTCTGGGGGTAGGGAGGCAAAATATGGATGACCTTTGCCACTGTTTTGCATGATTTTCAAGGAAGGCTAGTAAAAATATTAAAATCTGGATATTTCCAAGGATAAGGCCTTGAAACACTGCTGAGCAGGTTCTTTTGGTGTGTTTTCCGGGAAAGAAGCGACTGGTTCTTAGGAAGGTAGAAAACAGTTCACACAATAAGCAAACTTTTTCTTCTCAAAGTTGTTCTAGTTCCTTCTACTTCTACTTGTGCTATCATGTGCATGAGTATCAAAGATCTTCTCAAATAATGATAAATAATATCGCTCAAGAATTACAGCACATGTGTTTTAATAGATTAAAAGTATCTGGTTGGTATAGATCTGGCACCAGTGTCCAGGGCTTTTGCCCTCCACTTAAATCAACAAAAAGAATTCTAGAGGAATCGGGCAAGTTGCGTGCAGCCTGAAAGCTGAGATGTGCCCAGAAAATGCTGAGGGGGGCTTGGGCAGACAGTCAAAAAGCGTCCGCCGTTGGCAGCGGGTTAAAGCTTCCATGCAGACCCCGAGCCACCTGGCTGAAAGGGCCTTCAGCTCAGCTGCGGTGAAGCTTTGCCACCTTCCAGCAGTCCGTGGAACTGCAGCGAGCCGCGGTGCAGAGAACGCGGTCACACTTTTCAGTGTGAAGTTGGGTCGCTGCTCACACCTGAGGCAAGAACCTTTCTTACTGGCGTGCCTGATGGCTGAGCTGGCTCGCTTTCCTTCATGCAGCTTTCACACCTTGTTCCTTTCTGCTGTGTGCTTTTACATGTAAACACAAATCTGCTTCCCTGCCCAGTCCAAAACCTATTGATGTGAGGAGTGTAGTTACATTCGCACGGTCCCATCAGCCCATGCTTTTCCTAGGAGACCGTTTCTAATCACACATTTGTGGAGCCTATAAAATTCATGAGGTTGTATAAATCACTTCAGTTTCATGTGTCGGCAAACCTGCCGTGGAAAAGGCTGTAAAATGCCTCGGGTTGTAGCGCTGAGCTGGTCCTTTGACAGCCAAACCCGTGTTGCTGGGAGCCCAAAAGCACCTTGCCATCCACTGTGGGCTACGGGATGCGTTCCCAACCGCTCCGGCCGAACGGTCAGATCTCCTGTGGCAAAAGGGCCTAGAAAAGGCATCCCTGTGCCCTGCACACAGTGTCATAGAATCATAGAAGCGTTAAGGTTGGAACAGACCTCTGAGATCATCAAGTCCAACCATCAACCCAACACCACCGTGCCTGCTAAACCATATCCTGAAGTGCCATGCCTACAGGTTTTTTGACCACCCTCCAGGGATGGGGACTTCACCACTGCCCTGGGCAGCCTGTGCCAATGCCTGACCACTCTTTCAGTAAAGAATTTCTTCATAATAGCCAACCTAAACTCGAAGCTAACTCACATCCGAGGAGTTTACAGGGGGAGAAGAGGGGTCCTTCATCCCGGCTGGGTGTGTTGCTCGATAGGCCATGCTGGCTGCTACTGCACACCGCTGGGTGGGCACGGAGATTGCACCTCCTACGCCTGCAGGGTCGTTCCCAGCTCATTTTCCCCTTTCTTGTTTCAGCAAGGGAAAACATCTCTGGATGTCGCGGCCCGAGGCAATCACATCAACTTGGCAGACATGATTATCAAAGCCGATCGGTTTTACAAATGGGAAAAGGTGAGCAGCTTACACCACCGTCCCTGCACTGTCCAGGGCTGGTGTAGCTCTGGCCTCTCCAGGAAGGCTCCACATTACCAGCTGTCAAAAGGAAAAGAAATACAGGACATCCTGTGACAGCCTGACCTCTACTTTCATCACCTTACTTAAGAAAAACAAAAGTCTTCACCATGCCCACAATATCTATGTAAGGCTTTCCTTATTTAAAAAGGCTTCTGTTGTTAAAAACCCTGGGCTGTGCGGAAGGGAACAGGGCTTTTCAAAGATTCTTTGGCAGCTGTTCCCAAAGCCCTGTAGAAGGGAGTGGGGTAGCGTGAGTTCCTCTTCCCAGGAGCAGAATCTGAAGCGCTGAGCAGGAAAATGCTTGGCCTGAGGTCACCAGGTGAGGAGTTTTCCAGCAGTGGGAGGGAGACACCTCTTGCGAGCAGAGCGATCTGTTCTCGGAGTCAAACAACCGCCTTCGCTCTCAAACTGCCCCGCGGCCGGGGCTCTTCCCCCTGCGTGGTCCCGTCTGCAAGGCGCAGCTGCTCAGCCCCAGCCCCACGTGGAAACCCTGCCTACCCCAAGCCTGTGCCCGAGCCAGCCCGATCAGAGGGTGTGCTGACAGCACAGCCAAACGCTGCATCCGCTGCGTCTTCCTAGGACTTTGGGCACCCTCACGTGCCAGCGAAGGCAGTGCTGTAGCAGGGACAGAGGAGGAGGAAAGGGAGCGTGTATGTGGCTTGGGCGCAGCGTCAGGAGTAGTGCTGTGTGTATCGGGCCCTCGCCTGGGCTTCCCGCGCAGCCCGAAGGAAAGTCTTTGCGCCTCTCTGCAGCCTGGCGCGGGCAGGAGGTGAGCCCACGCCTGTGTTGCGGGGGAGCACAGAGATTTAATGAGCTGATTCTGCGTACAAGCCCCAGATAAAAGGCGCTGCAGAAATGCAAATTGCAGTCCACACGGGCTTCCACAGCAAAGGTGCTATTAACAGCGTTTGTTAACGCACGCGATTAGAACAGAGCGAAACAGTAAAGAGAATTAAGAAAGAAAAAAAAAAAAGAAGTGCTGTGCCAGGATGAACTGACAGCAACATGCAGAGCCGAGGATGCGGGAGGCTGTGGGCTGATGGGTGCCTCCGCAGTGTCCCGACTGAAATCGCTGTTCTGACTTGGCAGGACAATCTGAACAGCGACTCCGACTCCTGGGTGGCAAAGCACTTGAGCTTTAAGCAAGACCACAGGCTGGAAACGCAGCACATTCGCTCGGTGACGTGGAGATTGGCTACGAAGTACCTCAAACCCGGCGAATGGAAGCAGCTGGCACATTACTGGAAATTCACCGATGCCCACATCAGGGCCATTGAGCAGCAATGGACAGGTACAAAACACTGCCTGGGTATTTTCCCTCCTCCACTTGGACCATGTTTCTAGGAGATAAGTCTGCAGTAATAGCAAAGCATGAAGAAAACCACCAGGCTTATTCAAAACAACCAAAAGATTAGGTTAAAAATCCTGGGTTTAATGAATGTGGAGTTAGCTACGTGCTGGCATTTGTCTAGGAGTAAAGCACACAAGCATGGGGTTAGCGGTTCATTGCCCACTCCTGAGGCCTGGCCCGACCCAAGTTCTTGCAACAGTTCTTGTCCTAGGGGAAAGAAGCAGTTTGCTGGGTTTAGTTTTCTTTTTTTCTTTTAAGACACTGAACCAAGACAGCAGTGGAGTCCCATTTAGCATTTAAGAGATCTGTTAGCAGAAGCCAGTTCCAAGTTTCAGCAACAGATCACGGCTGTTCGGTGACTGTAGGGACTCCTGTGGCTGGCACAGTGTGAGCAAGGGGCCAAGCTGCGAAGGCAGAAATTCTGTATCGCCGTGAAAGGTCGTCTGACAAGCCCGAGCTCACTCATGGCCCACTCCCTTAACGTTAATCTAGCAATCACACTACTGGGAATTAAGCTAAACTGTGCTTTAGAGCATCCTAGTAAAATCCAGAGAAAAGACAGGGGTGTCTGAACCCCCCAGTTCAGAAATGGGCTCCATCAGGGCCGTGCACGGTGAGGTGTGGGATTTCATTTGTGCTTTGATCTTGCCAGGCACTAAAAGCTACAGGGAGCACGGCCACAGAATGTTGCTCATCTGGCTCCATGGTGTGATCACGGCCGGAGAAAATCCAATCAAGGGATTGTACGAAGGCCTCGTGGGGATCGGAAGAAGAGATTTAGCAGGTAATACTTCTGTTTTCCTTCAAATAATGCCCTGTGAGCACCATCTGAATTCTGCGATCACGCCACATACACAGAGGAAAGCTGAAGGGAATTCACACAAGCTGGAAGCCGCCCTGCCCTGTGCCCTTGCTACCATTATCCATCGCTTCCTTCCCTTCCTTTTGGTAAACGAACGCAGCCTGCCACAGCTTGGTACTTTCTGTGCAGCGGGACGTTCTCTCTTTCACAGAAAGTATTCGGAAAAAAGCCAACGCGGTCTCAGCCTCTCCTCGGAAGTGCACGGCCATGTAACACCCGGAGTGGCTCCTGCAACGGCCGTGCCCTCGGCTTGTCGTGGAGCTACAGGAGAAACGCTCGCCCTGCTGCTTGGCGGAAGGCAGCTGCAGCTTCAGGGCTGCTTGTGTTCACCCTGCCTGCTCCCAGGTGACAAAGCAAACGCTGATGGCCCAGAATGCTGCTTCACACAGCGGGGAGAACATTGATCAGCTGTCACGTGTGGTCAGGGTACTGCAGCGAGAGCTTGGTGAGCGAGCCTCACTCGTCGCACTGTGAGTATCGGGAAATGCTACACTGGTTTACTGTAACTTTTTTACATCACATTTCTGTGTATAAATCTTTGATTGGCAATTTTTTAAGTTATTGAGGGGAAAGCCTGTGTTTTCAGAACTGTTCCTTACCTCTGTTCGGTGGGGGGGTGTCCCTCGCTTGCATCTCAGATGTGTTCCCAACTTTCCCATTAGGGTGGGGCTCTAAGAAGAAGAGTCAAGGCTACCAGTTCAGTCGTTCGGGAACCGTAAGGGTTGTGATCTTCCATCTTTTGGCCCTTCACAGACGGTTTCAGCAAAGAACACGAACATACACTGTGTACAAATGTGCATTAACATACAGGGAGTGTTTGTAAAGCAAGCAGGTAACCTTCAGTCCTGAGCTGATAGCTGGAAGAGAGGAAGATGAGAATGGCTTGGGAGAGTCCTTCTGGGTCACCCGAGAACATTCACAGACCTGTTCTCATCTCAGGGGGAGGATGGAAGAATGAACTTGACAGGAACATCAGCCCTGAGGTGGTCCTAACCACAGCATCACCGCGAGTGTTTTACTGTTTCAGTTCAACGATGATGTCAGTGGTTGTCAACACAGCCTCCGACACGGACATGCAGTTCTCTTAAATAGCAATTTGTCACGTAGTACTTTGTAGTTATTTTTTACGGTGTTTCTAGGGGAAAATAATGCCTGTATTTCAATAAATCCAGATTTTAGTCTTAAATTTGCAAGTTATGTCGTAGTCATTTGTTATTTAAAAAAATACTGCATAATTCTTAGAGTAAAACCAGTGCAACCTTATCATTAAAACAGAAGGCACTGGTGTTCTTAATTCCTAAAGGAGACTGTGGAGGCCGGGCTAGGGGAAGCCACGCTGCTGGTCTGCACTTACCAAGATCGAAGTTTTATTGAAAACCATTTTTAAACCGCAAGAAAGTTAAAAATTCAAGTGCTTTATTTCAAATAGAAACTAACAACACAACATACGAAGCAAGTAAGTGATGGCAACAGTGGCACCTAAACATCTTTTAAAACAAATATTCAACAAAAATATATGTCACCTTATAAGTACACAATCTGCATGTGGCAATATATACAGCCAAGTGAAAAATATAAAAAGAAATACCGTTCTGCTTAAGAACATGATAGTGAAGACTTTGGTAGCAAAAACGTCTTTGTTGTTAAAACTGCAGTCTTCAAAGACACTTCCTTGAATTCAAAGAGTAAAACTTACACAGATCTATCCCGTGACACCGTCTGTGGGCAGCTCACTGATCCTGCTGGAATCACACAGTGATAACCGGCTAGCGCAGGGAGGAAGGGAGCGGGACCAGCCGATTGTGCAGGGGAAGACCACCAGACCAACGCCTCATCCTCTGGCCCTCCAGCACCTACTGCTCATCCTGCTCGTGGCTGGCGTGAAGGCTGATCTTCTGGACTTCCAGCTCTTCCGCGCTCACCATGGCGGGATCGATGGCGGCGTATCGGGTGCCGTGGAACTGCAGCAAGTGGATCTGTCGGACACAGAAAACAACGCTGAATCAGGCATAGAAGCGTAAAGTTTTGGTAAGAGGGAAACATTCCTTCCAAGTAATTTTTGTGAGGATGAAATCGTGGCTCTGGAGCACAAGGGTTCAGAAAGAGGACAGGGGAAAGGGCAACAGCCAGACCCCAAAGCCAGCCCTCCACAAACGCGCCTGTGCCCAGCCCTGCCTTTCTGTGTCAGCCAGCCAGGAGCCAGAGCAAACGGCGCTCCGGCACGCTACGAAACGAGAGCAAGCGCAGAAAGCGAGTCTCCCACCGCCGCTCCAGCTGCGTGCGTTAGCGGACCGGCTTGGAACGCAGAGACTCACTTGAATATATAGGTTGACCTCGGCACTCCTGCAGAGATAGGGGAAGTTGCCTCCTGTTTTGAGATGAGCTCTTCTGGCATTAGGATAAAGCTTATACATTTCTTCTTTCGCTTCAGTCGAAAGCGCGCTTTGGTCAAACACCTAGGCAACAAGTCACAGCAGTTAGTTCTGAATCTAATCAGATTTTGCTTATTCAATCCGACTGGGTACATGCTGCTCATAGAAGCAACTGTCAGCTTCTCTGTGGAACGGCGTTAATAAAACAGAAATCAAGCAAACACGTTAGGCACTAACAGCTAGAAAGCTAAGGCTGCGATACATAAATGTATGGCTGTGTTATGGCACAGAATATCCAGTTCGTAACGTAACACAGCAGAGTCACGGTGGTGCCCAGACAGAAGGTTTATCTAAATACAAATTTAGCTGCTGCAAATATTTATTAAGTTGCTAACAGAATATCTACGCCCCTCCTGCCAAGGGCAAGAAACCGTGTTTAAAGAAAAAAAAAAAAAAATTACATTGAGATTAACTTACGTCCATAATGGTTACAGGGGTGTCTCGAATTTTATGAGGTTCCACGTAGGAGTTCTGGCAGTTGAGGGTAAGTCTTGAAGCGAGCTCGCTCTGGCCTAGAGTCTCCAGCTTTCAGCAGAGAGAAACACGGATCAACAACACATTTCACTGCGGGAGGTTAATGCGATATTCACACCTCAGCCAAAGAGAAGCTAAAGGAAAACACGACTGCACTTCAGATGAAGACTGCAGTTCCAGCTTTGTACTGCCCTGCGTGAGACAAACGCTTAAAGCACGTGCCATTAGCTGCGCCTGCCTCCAGCGCGCGGCCTACAGAGCCATCCCAGTACTTTCTCCTCTTCCACCTCAGTTTAACTGCTCCTCTTCCGATCCACCCAGACAAACAGACCTGTCAGGCAGACGGTCGCAGCAGCAGTTCAGCTGCGGGGGCTGTGACCGTCAGCACCTGCTGAGGCCTCAGTCCTCACTCCTTCCTCCTGGCTGAGCGAGCGAGGGCAGCAGAACACCTACACCCTCCTGCTAAGTCAATCTCCTACGGCGACCGACATCAGAGCCATCGGAGTACGCAGCCACCTACCCTGTCCACCATGAAATCGATCCCATCGGCCATTTCAGGGTCTAGAGGACCAGATGCAAAATTCCCCAGGACAATTTTTTTCAGCATAAAAGCAGGCATCAGCCAAAAGCTAAAACAGAAACAAGAAGTAACAATCTTCAAGCACCCCGGACTCCAACACTGAGGTGCTTCGTTGTTCCTTTCCTTGCACAGACTTTGTGCTTTAACTTCAAATGAAATCCTGAAGGAGCTTCAAAAGCAGAGAGATGGAAAACGTGGCAGCTAAGTGCTTGAAATGCTCTGGGAAGCTGTTCGTGTATTTATTGTTTTAAACATGGTGAGTAACACTTTCCTCACTCAAAATGGTTTTGCTAGAACACCGGCAGAGTTCTTAAATCTGACCACAGGTCCACAGAGGATCGCAGAACAACTCGTCTGTCAGATTGCACACTCCCAACTGTGAAAATTTCCAGTTTCCTCGTGGTGTGGCTTTAAAAGCCACAAGTATCCCACCCCACACCGCCCTCGCCCAGGCTGGAAACAGGTCAGACACGTGTCCAGCCAGGTCAGCGCGACATTTCATTGCGGAAAAATGACTGCCGTGAATCTGACTGCTTGCCTCAGTCTTCCTTACCTGTTTGCTGTCCACGTCTGATTGAAGATCGAAGTGTCACTAAAGGCATTGCACAGGATCAGAGACTGAACTCTGGGAGATTTGTGTGTGTATTCAGCAAACTTCTGAGCCAGAAAGCCTCCCAGAGAAGCTCCAAAAAGGTGAACCTAATTCAAGGGGAAAAAAGCAGATCATGTTACACCTGTGAAATAAATGACCTCTAAGCACAATGTTTCATTACAAAAATAAGTCTTTCAAGTTTTACCCTGTCCTTATAACCCTTTAAAAAAAAAAAAAATTCTATTCAGCTTCTGGTTTTGTATATGATATGTGATAAATACTGAAAGAAGGAAGTATTTCCAGATCACAGTTCACATTTCTGTGTGCTCATCAAGCTTGATAAAAAAATTGAAGATGTCACTTGGTCTTCAGTAGCTATTCCAATCCAAGAGACTTCATTGCGGTATTCTGTACTACATGAGTTTGGAAGGCAAACTTCCACGGGATCTCATGAAAAACCCAAGTTCACCAATACAATTTAATAGGCCTACAACAGCAGTTGAATTTAGGCCAAGTACGACAATTTTCAAGGGTATTCACCTTCAAAAATAAACTCGTTTCAAGAGGAAAACTGCAACACAACCTCTTTATTTATAGGCTGCGTTTTTGTGTCACATTTTATACACTTGCTCTTAAATGAGACTCTTTCAAACATTAGGTTTTTATTGCAACCAGACGTCCATTTTCCCACCTCGGAGCACTCACTTTATCCAGCTGAAGGTGGTCTAACAGTTTTCTGAATCCATCACAGAACTCAAGGTGATCCCAGTACACCGGATACTGCAACTAAAATCATATGAAGTCAGAAAAAGCCCGTCTCTGGCCAGTAGCTCTCAGCTGTCGCTCGAAGGCCACACCAATCCTCACATTAAAGGTTCCAAGACAGCAACCTGCCTGTCCTGCACCGTGAGGCTCACGCTCCTCGCAAAGGTCCCTTCGCCCAGAGGGTGCGAACACCTACCCCTCACTTGCACAAAACCACACAACTGAAAGTACCGCAAAGCAAGTTTGTTGGGGAAAGCGCAGCGCTGCTTCATTCTGTGATCAGGGGGAGGAGAGGCTGGAATGATTTTTCAGCGATTTTGTGGCATGTAAAGTTGGCAGGCACAGAAACCATTCACTGCTTCTAGAGAAACAGCAGTACTCCTAAAGCCATACTGTTTAGCAGAAATACTGACGTACAGATCAATCGTCTCAGTTCAGCTCAGAGGAGCCGAGAAGCCACCAGAGAGCAGGCTGATAGGATTTCAAGGAGGAATGACTTTGCATCTGCAGCTAGGAGGCTAAGAACCAGCTTATCCACCATCCCCAAGGCAAACGCGGAAACCCCGAGCTAACCCACACGCTTCCCTGATGGCTAACAAAGATCCAGCTGGAGGCAAAGATGACCGGTGTCCAGGGCACATGAGAGAAAAAACAGACTGAGGAGTTAACAATGTGTATGCACAAGGCTTTGGGTAAACGCTCCTGTGAACACACAGCAGATTTCAGCCTGGATCTGCATGCTGCATACTTTGGAGTACAACTTAGCATCAGGTTTTTTGTGGATTCTCCTTAGACAGCACTAAAAAGTTCATCTTCATTATCCAACCTCTGATTAGAGCGACAGGCACAAGGACACTCGCTTTGACACAGGACTGAGAATACTCACGGCGATAACTCTGTAGCCCCATCCAGTCAGCGCCAGAATTTGCTGGAAAAACACATCTGCAGTTCCACTTACAGGAGGAAGAAATATGAGGGGGCACCGAATGCTCCTCGGTCCCGCGTCATACAGCGACCAGACTTTACTGTCGTCATCATCTACTATTATCTGGAAAAAAGAGAGGCACAGGGCGAAGAAATGCAAGACAAATGAGGTTCTTCAGCTTCCAGGATTGCTTATGCAAAATTTCTGTCATCTAGCAAATACCATAATACTTAAGACCCCTTTGATCAAGACCATCTCTTACTCCTTGTCACAACAGCTTTCTTCTCCAAGGCTGTTTACGAACTGGAATTACAATGTTTGTCTGAATGCTTCTGGAAACAGAACTGTGGCCATGCACTGTCACACCAAATCAATCCCAGAGTGGTTTGGGTTGGAAGGGACCTGATAGACCACCTTGTCCCAGCCCCCCTGCCCTGGGCAGGGACCCCTTCCACCACCCCAGGGTGCTCAGAGCCCCGTCCAACCTGGACTTGAACCCTGCCAGGGACGGGGCAGCCACAGCTGCTCTGGGCAACTGGGCCAGGGCCTCACCACCTTCATGGTGAAGAATTTCTTTTTTATATGTAATCTAAGTCTCCCCTATTTCAGTTTAAAGCTATTACCCCTTGTCCTACCCCCACATGCCCTTGTAAAAAGTCCCTCTCCAGCTTTCTTGTAGACCCCCTTCCAGTACTGGCAGGCGGCTCTAAGGTCTCCCCAGAGCCTTCTCTTCCCCAGGCTGAACAGCCCCAGCTCTCCCAGCCTTTCCTCCCAGCAGAGGGGTTCCAGCCCTCAGATCATTGCTGGGGCCTCCTCTGGCCCCGCTCCAAC
>Ga0065711_1037645_pt1 | contig 19613 bp, 9 predicted proteins | sample Hoacrofraction12_FD_59098 | JGI IMG/M metagenome (GOLD analysis project Ga0065711, IMG submission 59098) | Hoatzin crop microbial communities from Cojedes, Venezuela - Epithelial fraction 12 v2 (version 2) | ecosystem: Host-associated > Birds > Digestive system > Esophagus > Crop | place... | reverse complement strand
TTTTTTTTTTTTTTTTTTTTTACAATACTTTTTCATTTTGACATAAAATGAGTATGGTTGTAATACATCAGGATCTACATGAAATGTGCATTTGCAAACTCTTTGGGAAAGATTTTGTGAAGAAGTTTTAGAAGCGAAACGATGGACACATACAAAAGCGCAACATCACAGAAACCAGGGCTCTGTTTTTCTCGCCTGTCTGGGAAAACTAAACCAAATCAGTTATCCTTTCCCGAGTGACTCATATAACAATTTAAAATTTCAAATAGTAAATAGAAATTCTGAATTGTCAGTATCAGGTTTGCATTTCTTGCTTATGAGACAAAGTAATGACAAATTTTGTTGTTCTAGAGGACTTCTTGACAGAAACTAACAAATTTCTTTCAAAATACCTACAAAGCATTCACAGTACCTTACCAACCTGATGCAAAATTCATTTATCTTGAGAATCTTTCCATTAATTATACTTAGTTCTGACCTCAAAATTTTTTTGACCTACATGTGGTTTTTCTAGTCTGGAGATAATTCAGGAAGATAGGGTGTAATTAAGAAGCAGTTCCTTGAATTCACCCACACAGATAATCAGCATGAGGTCTCAGCTCGCACAGAATTGTATTTCTCATCTTCTACACCTCAACCTAAGATGAACATGAACTGTCAAACTTTTATTTAGGCTATACAGAGTGAAAGGAAAAGCCCGTTGGATTTGGTACTGAACACATTTTTCACAATAGCAGAGCCCTTGGCTGATGCTACAAATTTTGCCTGAATTCCTTCCTTCCTTATCAGACAAGGTCTCATGTGGGATTTTTCTGTCGTCATCTTAAGCTCAGTACAGCAGAAGTAGTAAATGAGTTTAATGCAACAAGTTTACACACGCTTTTTTTCTTCCTTTCCTTTAACAAAATAAAAATTTGAGAGCATTCAGAAGGCAGGATAAAGTAGAAAACCAAGGATTGCCTGTTACCATTAGCTATGCAACAGGATTGTATTTAAAAACTAAAAAAACTTGCCGTTTTTATCATTGATAAACAGTCTCAATTATTTTTGTAAAACTGATAATGATCACGTGATTACTGAACCGAACTATTTCTAAGCTAACTATAAATTGTAATTTGTCATAGAAAAAGCTTAATTGAAACTTTGTGTAAATAACTGATGGTTAGTCATTCTAAGGAGCTTTAATAGCATACGCTGAACAGTAAACAAAAAGATTCAAGCCTAAAGATAAATATTGATACAGGTCTTTATATCAGAAGCACAGGCAAAATTATCCTGGAAACAGATGGATTGCTTCATAAGCATAAATGACATCTAGCATAGGGAAGGCATTAACTTGTATGTAACTTCAAAGAACTGATTGCTCAAAACTGATTACATTGATTCTTCAGTGTTTGCAGCGTTCTTCAAAGTGGCCTTTGTCAATGATAATCTAAGAAGTTAATATTTATTACCTTGTTACTTTTCCAAAGACGAACTGAGATAATATGTTACTATTCCTCTCTGGCTATCAGTAGATAACTTTTAACTGGGGAAAACAGGAAATATAGTTTTGCATAAATAAATTATGATGATAAATTTGTGCATGTTTTCCACAGAACTGGGAAGAATATATATGTATGGGTTATTAAGGATCTATTGAACACAATAATTGTTCTTAGTTTTCTTATCATAAAATCACAGAACAATTTGGGTTAGAAAGGACCCTATAGATCACCTTCTTCCACCCCTGCTGCCATAGGCAGGGACACTTTCCACTAGACCAGATTGCTCAAAGTCCCATCCAGCCTGGGCTGGAACACTTCCAGAGAGGGGGCAGCCACAGCTTCTCTGGGCAACCTGTGCCAGTGCCTCACCGCCCTCATGGTAAAAAATTTCTTCATTGTATCTAATCTATAATCTACCCTCTTTTGGTCTAAATCTATTACTCCTAGTCCTATCACTCTATGCCCTTGTAAAAAGTCCCTCTCCAGCTTTCTTGTGGGCCCCTTCAGGTACTGACAGGCTGCGATAAGGTCTCCATGGAGCCTTGTCTTCTCCAGGCTGAACAGTCCAAACTCTCTCAGCCTTTCCTCACAGGAGAGGTGCTCCAGCCCTCTGATTATCTTTGTGGCCTCCTCTGGCCCCGCTCCAGGTCCCTGACTTTCCTGTGCTGAGGGCTCCAGAGCTGGAAGCAGGACTCCATGTGGGGTCTCACCAAGCGGAGGGGCAGAATCACCTCCCTTGACCTACTTGATTTCTTCTGTGATTCATTTAGTATGTATAGCCCTGACATTAGAGAGGGCAACTCTCGTGAGATTAGTGGCAGAGTACTTCAAATATTTAAAGCAAATATTCTCTCTTTTGATTAAATCATAATCAAATTTATTTAGGATTTAATTAAAACTATGATGAAAGCTTTTGAAGAATATTTCTGCTGTGCTGAGTTAGTCAAATATAGTAAAGCTCATATCTCCTATACAAGTAGGAACTCTGAGCATAGGATATTGGACTACCTCACGGGACCCATCAAGTAAAACTGATCATCAATGATTATATTAATAAGATTCTTAGTATAAATTGTAGGGAAAATTATGCATCTTCATCAAGCCTCTTGTCACTGTAGCATGTTGGATAAACATACATGTGATCAATTATATTTAGTTTTTGTATTCTTTCTGTATTATAGTCAAAAGTATTATCTATGTTTTACTGTGCTTAAAAAGTTAAGATTTTAAGACAGGTTAAGCAATATTATTCATTCAGCTATAGTTCTTTATTTGAAATCTAAAAATCAAAATATGAGTTCCAGTAATTGTTTAAGAGTACATCAAGCTCATGTACCAATGTGTTTATGTTAGTGTTATCTCTGATTCAGGAAGTGGAGAGAAAGACACGTTGTCCTCTGCCTCTGCCACTTACCATACCTGATAACGTTCTTCTACCATTATTTTTAGGCATGCTGTCATTATTCAAAACCTCGGAAAATCTTGACCTATAAAGACAAAAAGCTCCACTGTAACGATACAAAGAGAACACTTTGACAAAAATTTATTTTCTTGACAGGACAACATGTTTCTTACTACCGCATATATATATTATTAAAACAAGACAGAAAGATGATGTTCATTGTAGTCTGGGGCATGATTACTCAGAGTAGTTCAAAAGGACAATATTAATAAGTATATTAAAATAGAATTGTAACTGTCATTTAATAAATTTGTGCATGATGTAGGTATTTTACTTATTCTTTTATACAGTAACCATTTTACAGTACTTATGCTTACAGTTAAGAATATGTTCCACAAAGAATGCTGTCGTAGAAAAGTAATCTTCAGACTTGCACAAACCAGCAGTGCCTACTGACTTGTGAATGTGCTTTTGATTTTCTTTTTGAAAGATTACTTGAATTGTGTTTCAGATAGTGTGAGGTTTTTGACTGATACATCCTGTAAGACCTCTAAGAGCTGATGAGACAGAGAAGACTCCTTGTGAAAGCAGTTATGGTAGACAGTGGGTTTTATTTCTTATGTTAGGTCCATAGCATGTGAAATCCGTCTAATTCATGATGTAAAAATGAATTTCAAAAGCTCACATAATCGCTCAGAGATTTCAAGTGTGACACTTGCTGCTGCTAAGACCACTGCATCTCCCAATACCTGACAAGGATCGCTGCTAACTCTGGGCTCTGTATCTTGAGAGATTTGGGGTTTGGGATAAAAACTTCAGATTTGGAGAAATTAATTTTCTGCATCAAATATTTGTGGTACCTGGGAAAAGAGCATAATAGTTCACACTAGATGACTCTTGTTTCTCATATGCAAATAAAACGGAATTAGTCAAACTTACAGCTTTCTGTAATGTTTGGCCCACTACAGGTGATACTTACTTCATTGGCGTTTAGCAGTAAGTATTCGTGTTACTAAACACAGATTTTATTTTTCTTAACTACTGATTTTTGAAAGTAAAGATCTAGGAGGATATTAAGTCCATAAAACTTAGTGATTAAGTGTATGGAAATAGGAATACCTCAAAGTATTAAAAATAAAAGTTGTGTCCACTTTCTACAAGCGTTCCATCGAATTAGTGGATTGGCAAAAGTCCATCGAATTTGGTTTTGGACCTGATGCTATTATTCACTCTGGAAATTTAATTTTGAGTATGTCAAGGCAGGTATGCCTGTTGGAAATATTTTGATGGTGATCACTTACACAGCTGAATACGTCTACTCATTGCTGATGAGATTCTGAATAATCTATAGCAGTTAGGAAAAAAAAGTGTACTTGCTGCATACAATAGATCTATTTACTTCAAAACAAATTGAGATAAAGAATGTTACCTCAGAGACAAACTCGATGAAATTGTACCCTGGTTACAGACAAGTCATTGGAAAAGAAGCTTGAAAAATCCATATTCTGTAATTTTTTTATTATCCTAAATTGAACATAGAAGGTTGATCTTGTGATTAGGGCAATGCACCAGAAAATAGGCAATTCGAAGTTTAATCAGTGGTTCTGCCTTGCCCTCCATTTATAGTAAAGACAAAATGACTCCTCTCCTGGTTCTCAGCTACATAAAATCACAATTTATAGTAAGTTTTAGGTCTTTCATGAGCATAAGGTACAAACAACTGATTTGAAATAGAAATTTTGGCTAAGTAATAATCATAAGCCAACAGATTCTCAATGAAAGTAACTATATGTGAAACAGTATTTCCCTTTTTTGTACAATGGCCACTCCTCTAGCAAAACAAAACCCTACTCTGTTTTGGTAACCAATGTGACAATTGTTTTAAAGGGAAAACTTTTACTGATAATCTTTTTAAAAACATGAATATTTCTATCTTTGTACTTAGCAGGTTATTATGGGAAGTATACCTTATACAGGAAGTGAAACTAGTTAAACTAGTTAAAATTTTGAAAGTTAATAAAAATACAATAAAAATTAATTGTGGTTAGTCCACTTACAATGATGCTAACATTTGCTGTCCAAATTATCTAATTAAAACAGAACTCCTTAATGATAGAGGTCTAAATTCTTATCGAGAAGCTTATTGATATGTACCCCTGTTTGTCTGGCATCACGTTCATCCTTCTTCTGACTGTCCAGGTGATCAGGTTGCCAATAACTCTCTCCTCAAGAAGGCAGCGTGGACATTTGTAGTAAGTTGTCAGCATCCTGAATTCTTTGCTAAATGTTTAGTAATCTTGATGGAAAGTGTTTTGTGGGCTTTATCAGGAGTGACTGGCCTCACTTGTATTTGGCTTGTCAAATGTGGCATGTACATTTTGAATATATGCAAAATATAAAGTTCTTGTTAGGTTCTCAGTCTAAAGCAGAACAATTTCAGCACCATATTTTCAAATTTGTAGTTTCTTAGTGTATGCATTTTATGTAATTCATTCTGATTTATGTATGAGTGTCATCAGTGGAAATTGATGCCAAGACCTGAATCAAAATCTTACCCCTTTTCAATGTTTTTGTTGTAAATTTTGTCTGGATTTGCATAAGAGAGTCTCATGTTTGTAATGTGGAGTTTCCAGTGTCCCTGTCTGTGGCCTCTAGGAGGTTACCAGATCTTGGGTCCAAACATGTAGCTACTTCTTTAAATAAGATGGTGTAGGTAAAGATTTTTCTACTATGTCAATTCAAATCCATTGAGCTCATTGTTTTCTTTGTTGTGCCCAGAAATCAATTAAAAAGCATGTGTAACTATTAGCTTTTACGCATTACTGTTCTGTTTCTGCAGTCATTCTGCAAAGGCTGAATAAATCATCAGTAATGTGGAAAGCAGGCTAGAATGAATGAGATAATTCACGAAAGAACTGTATGCGAGGTTCCAAATGAACATTAAAAAGATGAAATTTTATTTTTTATTTGACTGCACTAACAGAGCGGAGATCTGGATTCCTTAAAAGATGACCATGTTTTAAACCATGTTTTTACCAACAATTGCTTATTGTACAAGATAAACACAACACAAAAACATATATTCTCATTTAAAACGGAGTGGGGCTTTCAAATTAATAAAACTCATCCTGAGAGCATAAACATCTTTAAAATTTACAGTGTGCTTCAATATTATTTGCAATGGTGAAATAGTTGCTGAAGATCGCAGCCTGCCAGGAGCAATAATAGCACCACGTCAGGTGCCTAATTACCAGATGATTTAAACCAGAAAGCCAAGCTCGCTGCTTCCGTTGTGTGGGGAATGTCAGGATACATGAAATGGTGATATCAATAAGGAAGATTTCACTGGAGAAGCAAAGCTGAAGTTTTTTGCCTACCATCTTGGAAAGCATCTTGTGACATCATTTGATATACTTCAGGCCGTTCATTTGTGCTATGAAACAGTCATTCTTCAGCACAATGGTGTGAAATCATAGCAAATTGAATCTGCTAAAGCTATTTCTTTTTTCATCGCTGTGTCTGTCAGTGGTTCTGTTTGTCAATTGTTACTCATAGCAGCTCCAACTTTTGTGCTGCTTCTTACCCTGTGTGTCTTTATGCTTGCTTTGTGACTGAAGAACTTATTGCAAGATAACTAAAGGTTTTAATGTGGATAAGCACCTCAAAGTTCAGCATCTGGAATGGCAAGCTTTCTTCTATTTTAATGGTTTTTGAAATGTTAAAATAAGTGTTGAAGTCATTTGGGGATTTAGGTTTGCAATGAAGCATACTTGGGGGTTTTTATTCTTGTGTTTTGAAATTTACATGAGGGGAGGGCTTGAATTTCCTTATTAAATTCACAGGTCATAAGGCTAGCTGAAAGAACCAGGACTTTGCATTTTTTTCTCAGCATTTGTGGTAAGAGATCCACTTTTATCCCAATTTCTGACTTCCTAGTCCCTCCTGACAGATTTTTTTTTTTTTTTTAATATATTTAGGCAACTTCTGCTTTAGCAAATTGTTTCTACTATAATTTCAAAACAATTAGGTGACAAAGGAGAAAATCTTGAGATGATCCTCCACGCAAATGTCCAAAAGGAAATGAAGTAAATGAAGTTTAATGAAGGATAAGGTCAAGAGAGTAGCAACAGTCTCAAGAATGAGCAGAGACCAACTGGACACGCTAAGGATCAGTTTGTCCAAGGCGGTATAAGGATCACAAACTACAAGTGTGGGCAGAGCCTCTGCTGCCTTGCAGTTGTGGAGCATAGGCCCCTGGTTAAATACAGATGGAAATCTGGCTGTTGCAATGCTGTGGTCAGTCTGGTTTTCATTCCGTTAGTCACAAGAGCTGAACTATCCCTCAAAGCTACTGCCTAACTTCCTAAATCCCCTCCTGAATGCTCTTATAAAGATTTGTGAAACATTGCTCTGTGAAATATAGCTGAAAATAAAACTGTGTTTTATTGCAGACTTAGATTTAAGTCTTGGGAGTACTAGCTGCCGACACCTTTGTCCAGACCATTCTCCTTTCTGTGCAGACAAACCACCTGTAACTCCCAAGTGTCAGGTGATTCATGCCTTTATTCTGGCGTGAATTAGACAAGGAGGTTAAAAGTGAAGAACAGGCCTGGTTTTCTTTCACTGACTGACAATCTATATGGAAGAACCACGTGTTGAGATACAAAACAACATACAGTAACCACTTCACAGGAGTTTCTAATGAACTGTTTTGTAGATGGTTGTTTTTTCCTGAGAAGTTGCAGAAATTTAGTGAAGTAAATGTATTTCTTTGAGTTTTTGGTTGTTGGGGTTTGGTTTTTTGTTTTTTTTCCAAGGGAAAAAGGCTTGCCTGTATATTCACAGATTCAGTGAAAAATACAAAGCAGAAAAAATGTTGAAATTATGGATAAATATATTTTTTTGAAGTTGGTGGGTTTTTTTTTTCTGATGAATGTTTTCAAAACTTTTATAATAAGATAAAAACCCCAACTTTTTGAACTTGAGATTGGGTTTTTTTTTATGTTTTGTAAGTGCCCTATAGGTCAAATTAGATTGTGTTACAATTCTGCAGATTAAAGTAAGTGATAAACATTGCAGCTATTATTTGTCACACTCAGATGGCACAACAGGTAATTAGATAAAGCATATTAAAAAATAAACTATGATAAAAATGTTTGCTAGTACTGTGGATCACTGTTAACTGAGTTTCATCAATCATAATGAAATCACTTGTGAAATTATATTATTTAGATGCACAGTTTTCACAACCATTGGGCACAACCAATAGGCACTGCAGAAGGATGGAGATGTGAGGGAAACTTGTGGTTGCGTTAAATTTTCATGTGTGCTGCTAGAGCAGACAAGAGGGAGGTTTTGAGCTTGCCGGTGGCAACAGCTGAATCTTCCTGAAACTTGTGGCTTCACAGTTTATGTAAAAGCACAGAACTCTGGAATTGTGCCACAAAACAACCTATATTCTGGGATAAGAAATAAGTTCTGTTATTACTCTGCATTTACTCTGATATGTACCTTCATGCTTTTTATTTCTGATCCAGATCAGGAAAATTATTTACTGAAGTTCATCTGTGGAAATATTTTGTTAGAGCTGTCACAGATTTGTTACCTGGTAATCAACCTTTTGCTTTCTCCCTATAGATAATAGGACCCGCATAAAGCTAGTTATATTACAGAATGCTGACAAAATGGAATCACTGTTTAAAAATGAAACAATTTCATTAAGGTAAGGGTCTGAAACCACTTCCCAGACAACACAATGCATGATAAGCCACGATAGTGGTATGAAGCAAGAAAATAGCATATGCCAGTGGATAAAATATAAGGTAATCATCAGTTACAATTAGGCCTGCTGTCACTGGTGATTGTATTAAACTTGGCTGTGTCTAATGGAAAGTGAAAGAAAAAATTAATCCTGTTCAGTAAAATGTCTGCATTTACAGATCTATCCTTATTTTTCTTCCCCAGAATTCTATTCACTTGTGTTACGGACCTATAAAATTTTTTTCCATACTCTTATGATATCAGAACATTGTTTCCTTCTGAAGACTTCTCTTCTGATGTAAGGCCAATTTCTTTATCTAATCTATTCTTGTTCCAATTTCTTTATTTCATTTCAGTGATTCAGATCGTAGGAACTGTCAGGCAACAAACATTAGTATGTTTGGTAACCTCTGCTGAATGCAAAAATTATTTCAATCTTATTCCTGAGAGAACCCACCACACCTGTGGGTACAACTTAATTTTAGATACCACAGTTCGGGATTAAAAAGTTAAGGAGAGTAAAAAGGCATTCTCAAATCTGCCATTGCTTCTTCAGGTGTCGGTATGACAATACAGGAAAGGTTACAGAAATTTTGTAGAATGAATCTATGAACAATTAACAAGAGAAGTGTAGCTCCCAGGACACAATTATCCAAGATGACTAGTATGAGGAATCTATATAAATCTTACCGATTTCTCCCTGTACAATTTTTGTTGTTGTTCGGTGGTGGGTATACAACTTTCAGTACACAACATGACAGAATTTTGTCTTTTAAAGGAAAAGGTAGATACAGAGAACTACAACGTTAATAAATATACTTAAACAGATTTTCATCTGGGGTTTTTTCCCCCTATTGAATCTAAATAGTCACAGAAGATCTGCTTACCAGCATTATAAAGCAATAAAAACTTCTGAGAGAATTTTAGAAATTTAACTTGAATGTAATCTGTTGATGTAACTCATTTAGACATGCTAACATCTGTTTTGGTACAACAAGAAATGAATTTTTTGATGATATTACAAATGAATAAGACTGCAATTGAGCACCTTCTTATGAAAGCATGTTCTGGTTTGACGAATATCTCATGAATTTTATTTAATGGCATATGGTTTTAGGACCCTTGAGGTATGCAGGATTTTGAAGTAGGCATGTGTCCATTGCTTAATTAATATGTAGCACCCTCATTGTTTGTGTGTAAAAAAAAAAAAAAAAAGTCATGTTTATAAAATATGTGGGAAGTCACATTTTCTTGAAGCACAGATCTTCATCTGGAACTGTTCTGTAAACTATGATAATTTAACCACATGTATTTTAAAAAACTGTTGTCAGAAAAGACTGGTCTTATTAGATGGAAAACATTTTTATCTTCTTTGAAGGACAATGTCTGTAAATAGTATAAAACAGAAAAGCTGCAATGCCTTCAGAAGATTATACAGAACTGCGTTGTTGATTTGTCTATGTGTATGCCTTATACACTTTGGGAATTACATATTGCACTTTGTTTTTAAAAACAACCTTGGCATCAGTTAAAATCTGCTGATAAATTACTGTATGAAATTCTTATTAAAATTAATGGAAAGCAGTTATCCGCTTTTCATGTTCAGCTTTGGACTGACTTAAAACGAAATTTAAAAATCTTGCAACTAACCAGGTTTATTCTTCTTGCTGCCTGTATTTTTCCCATATAGTATTAAAGGAAACATCTTTAACTTGAGTATTGTAAAATTTTAGAACTAGTACTATACACAGTCAGAAGAGAGTTACTGTGTTCTAATATTTCTGTCCTCATCATTTTTTTGCTACTGTTTTTTTATCAAGAGACATATATGCTAGAAGAAATACAAGTAGGATATTGGGTTTGAAAACAATTCCTCTTTTATTTTATAATGTCTAAAGAACTTCTGTCAATTACTGTTTTTAGTGAAGATCTTAATGTCTTCAAGTTGTCCCTTGAAATCAGTTTTCCCACTGACTTGATGCCTTGGTTGGCTGAAGACTGCATGGAAATGAGAGCATGGGTGAACTTAGTTTCTGAACAGACTCCACCAGAGTCAACAGAAAAACTTTTCCTTGATCCACTAGATCAGTTTTCCAGGGCTAAATTCATGAAGCAGGGAAGCTCAGACCCCTTGGCACTACCTGTCCAGATGCCCGCTGTGGGGCGGCAGCGGGGGGCACCATGTCTCTTTCCAAGGGCAGGCGCCATATGTGCCAGCCATGGTGGTGGACACCCACCTCTTCCCCTCAGCTGTCCTGCCCTGTTGTGACGCTGCTTCCCTTGCCCTGGTGAATTGTCCAAGCTTCTCCTCCAACCTCTAAAGCGCCTATAAATGGAAGTCATTTTCTCAACTGTACACTGAAAAAAATTACAATCAGGAAATCAAAAAGCAGAAACGGAATGGATGGAGTAAAAAATCAGATCTCATTTAGCCAAAAGTTTTGCTGATGACAAAGATACAGAAGTACCTATTTTAGGCTGGAAGGTTATTTCTACTTTCACTTTGAATTTTCATCTCCAAATCCTCTTTAAACCAAATAACAGTCCCTTTCTTACAGAATACAATAGGAAAGTCCTTGCTTGGGCTGTGAGAAGCAAAGGCAAAAAACTCCCAAATTTTCTTTTTCTCTCAGATATACGACTAAGGACTAAAACATTTAAAAATGTTGTACCTTGATTCCAGGCTATAAAATACTATACATTGGTACTTTTGCCTTTCCTGATGCAGTTGTGTAATTCATTGGGCCAGAGGAATGAGGAGTCCTTATTCTGAAGTGCTAAGGCATTTCTTGAGGCAGATTGTACTTGAGCTTTTCAGAGCTCTCTTCTTTGATGCTTCCATCTTTTCTCTTTTAACGTAGTAATTTGATCTGACAGAACTAACGCTAACTTAAATATGCATTGTTATTTTATTCATCTGGGTTATGTCTTGGGATTACAAAACAAAAAAATCTTAGAAACTTCATGAAGTCAGAATTCCACCATCATTTTCACCTCTGGCTATTTTGTAGTACATACCCTATTCCTAGTGGTGATACTACTGTTCTTGGGTTCCTTACCTAGGTAATGGAAAGATGTATTTTGCAATTAAAAAAAAACAAAACCGAAAGACAAAAACCACAAAACCACACACCGGTAATTACTTTCTAATATTCTCTTTGATTTTCTATAATAGCATTTTTAAAAATGTACCTCATTGAAACTAGTAACATCAGTAGATGGTCAGTAACAAGAAGAACATGAGGCTGGCAAACACAACTGAATACTACAAGTACAGGTAAAAGTTCGTGTGATCATTTTGGGTACTATATTATGTCATTACTACGTTCTGTCTGGTTTTCATTTAAAGTGAAAAAAACCACACACTTCTATTTTGTTGGCATTCTTATACTCTCCTATTCTTTTTCAGTATTTATTTGCTTAAGGACAGAAGTGCAAAATTTCCACTAAACAAGAGCATGAATGAAAATGCCATTTCAACATAAAATTTTGATAGTATGTGAATCTTTCAGGAATCATTTCTAAAATCTTAATTCTGACATTTTGAGTCTCGGATGGAGTTCAGCTGCAGAATCAAGTTGTAATGCTGAATAATCATCTCCAAGCTGCCCTTGGTTTAATTATGTCTTTATTTAATGTCTTTTAAAGAATTGACCCCTACAGATATTGTGGACTGGTATTTTTTTGTATATTTTCTGGATTTATGATGCGGGTTTTCTACTCTGTCTGATCTAAAACTGAATAACGTGTATAGCTCAGCTTTATTGTTAAGATAGAACTAATAGAATAGAATATTTCAATTGGAAGGGACCTAGAACAATTGTCCAGGTCCACTGCCTGACCACTTCAGGGCTGACCAAAAGTTAAAGCATGTTTTGAAGGGCCTTGTCCAAAAGCCTCTTAAACACTGGCGGGCTTGGGGCATCGACTAGCTCTCTAGGAAGCCTATTCCAGTGTTTGACCACCCTCTAGGTAAAGAAATGCTTCTGAATGTCCAGTGTAAACTTCTGGTACAGCTTTGAACCATTCCCATGTGTTCTACTGCTGGTTATGAGGGGAGAAGAGCTCAGCACCTCCCTCTCCATGTTCCCTCCTCAGGAAGCTGCCGAGAGCAATGAGGTTGCACCTCAGCCTCCTCTTCTCTGAACCGGATGAACCCGAAGTCCTTAGCCACTTGACATAGGACACACCTTCCACCACCTTCACAAGCTAAAACCCATGAATATTAAATTTTTTCTTGAGATAAGTTTCACACAGAGGTGTTGGGTGGTGTGGTGCTCCGTTTGTCCACAGCTGTGGAGAGCTTCCAGGTACCTATAGGACCATGACACAGGGCACAGAGATGGTAGGTGCAAAGCTTACTTTGTCCATGGCTATGGGGAGCTTCTACTTGCCTTTAGGACCATGACAGGGCACAGAGAGGGTGAGTGGTGTGGAGCTCCGTTTGTGTACCTTTACAGGGAGCTTCCACCTGCCTCTAAAACCATAACAGTGTACAGACTAGGGCTATGTATGTTTCCTTATCTTTAGGTCAACACTAAGTTGCAACACTCTTCAGCTGAGTGATAGAGGAAGGAGAAGACAGGTGTGTGCCATGATCTGGTTGTGTCCCTGTCTGGGGAAAAAGAGTTCATGACCTTGCCATGGCTGTAAGGAGCTCTTACCTCCCTATAATACCGCAACAGGGTATGGGTTGGGGCAATCTTCTCTGTCCTGTAGTGCACTTGCAGCTCACTGGCTGAGTGTAGGAGGAGGGAGAGGCCAGGAATCTGCCGTGGTCTCTGGTCACATCCCTGTTCAGGTGTCTGGCTGTAACAGGTAGGAGAAGAAACAAAAGACAAGCAGCCACCCCCCACTTCCATGGGCAGTTCCTGACAGTTCCTCCCCTGCCCTCTGCTCTCAGCCCTTGTTCACCTTTCTGCTTGTCTCTCAGCCTGGTCTGGTGTAGCCCTTTTTACACCTGTCCTGGGCCACCCACCTCACCAACAACTCCCCTGTGATGTGGCCACCACCAATGTTCTGTCTGCTGCGACAAAGCCATGACATCACCAGGGCTGGTGCCTAGAGCTAGTGCTGCATCACTGTGACATGATTATTATCTTCCACCATTAAGGCAAGAACAAACAATTAAATAATAAAAGCAAATAAATAAACAGCTGGTAATACTGGGGTAGGAAATTAGGTAGCCATAGCAGCAATTTCAAGAACAGGACCTCAGCAAAGGCTAGGAAAGAATTAAAAGCAGCAAGACCTATCCACTGCCCAATTTTAAAGATGTGTGGTACTTGCTGCTGAGATTTGTCAGTTTGAAGACAATTCTGGAAGAAAAATCCTTGTCATGTTGACTGAAGGTAATGTTTCACACGTTTGGAACTAAAAACAAGTCCAGTGCCAAACGCCGCATCCATGTGTGGCTGACAGTGCTGAGCATGGCCCAGTGTGAATGGCAAGACTTGCATCTTTCATTCCCTGAAACAAACCAAAGACTTTGCCAGGAACTGTCTTGTGCTACACACTTCAGCTGGACTCTAGAACGAAATGCATGAATTAGCTTCCATTTGTTTGATTCCCTGCAGGCTACTGCACGCAGCCTCTTTAATCAACAGGACCAGAGGCAACAGGCACAAACTTAAACACAGGAATTTCCCTCTGAACTTCAGAAAACGCTATTTTACTGTGAGGGTGACTGAGCCACTGGCACAGGTTGTCCAGGGTGTGGTGGATTCTCCCTCTTTGGAGATATTTAAAAGCTGTCTGGTCATGGTCCTGGGTAACCAGCTCTAGGTGGCCCTGCCTGAGTAGGGGCATTGGACCAGATGACTTCCAGATGTCCTGTCCAACCTCAACCAGTCTGTGATTCAGGCATATGGAGACTTCTTGGAAGTCTGCTGACACACAGTAACTGTTTAAGCCCCGCTAACATTCTATCAAGTTTGGCCTGAAGACTGCTACTACAGTAACTGACTGATAGAGTCAGCTTGCGTGATGCCATGACTAGGGACTTGGCAGCTGGTGGGCTCACGATGAATGGTGAGGGACTGCATCCTCTGCGTGCGAACTCTGGCCTTTTGGAGACTACCAAAACAGTAGATAACTTATGGTTGTCAAATTATAATTTACCAAGCACTGGACCTGTTAGTTGTGCAGTATTCAGCAGGGAGAAATTAAGATCGCAAAAAGCTCACAAGTCCTATATATTTTGGAATTAAACCAAGCAAATTGTCTAAGGCAGCTCTTCTGCTGCATTTGGTAGCCATATTGCCCTCAAGGAAGGCAGCTGTTTTCTAGACATCAGTAAAGCTGCTGGGATAAGGACCATACTGAGCAGCTCTAAACAGTTCATGATCCGTTTCTGTGCCTGTGTGCAAAAGAAGGTGCTGAAATGCTGCCATTCTCTAGCATTTTGCAACTTCTTTTCTTTCAGTCTTTGCAGGCACAAGTGATTACTCAGGGTGCAAAGCAGCGACGGCTGAAGCCTGCAGTGTTTGCAGACAGGAGGGACAGCACGAGCATTGGAGAGACCTCGTGAGAGCTTCTGCCTGCATTTTAAGACACTTGGGGTTCATATGCTTCAGCTAAGCTCCAAATAAGCACGTTGATTTTGCGAAGCTCTTCTGGATCTAGCATAAGTTCTGTACTATTTAAAGCTTTTATTCACGTATTGTTTCTTTTTTTGTCTTTTTACCCAGAAATAGCATAGAACATTTGATGAAAGAAAGCATCTACATTTGCATACAGGCAGCAGTTGTTTCGTATTGCCGAAGTGAAATATCTAGTAAGTGAAAGCAACGAATCGGCGTTATGAAGTTCAGTGATTTCTCTTTGTTTCGGCTTTCCATCTTTATTTACGAGAATGTTCTTATTTGCGTAGTATGAACAGGTCTAGATACAGAAAGCATTCTGCCAGCCTTCCGCTAATCAGAATTAGATAAACAGAGTATGTAGGAAGTTTATTTCTAGTTTAAAGGTTGGTGATACTTCATCATCTCTTGTTCTTTCTTTGAGTCACAGAAAAACCTCTCATGCCTTTTATTACCTCTATGTTCATCCAGTTTCCTCAAGCTACAACAACAAAGTAAAAATGGGCAACTGTATTTCTGAAATTTTGTACCAGATTTCATTGCCGTATAACTGGCCTTTCCCTGTTTTTCTTTAAGCATTCCTACCAGCTGCAAGGCTGATTTTGTGCTTTTTTACCCGTATGTTCCCCATTTTTAGCATGTTTAGATGTTTTAGCCCTCGGGCCTGTTTACTTTGAAATGCAGAAACTGTAATATTTGGACTACTTCTCTTCTCTTTACAATCCCTTTTGTCTTCTCCTGTATCAACAGATTCTCATAACATACTAAGAGTTTTGATGAGATCTCAATACAATTCATCACATATATGAGGTTGGTAATGAACTTTGAAAAAGTGCTAAAAGAAAAATGTTAAAATAACAAAAATTAGAAATAATTAGGTGTACTCATGCTATGTCATTAAAGTTAGAGGTTAAAATAGGAGAAAAAAGAGAGAATTGAAAAGTTGAAATTTAAAATTTAATTAGGCATATTAAAACAAACAAACAACCAAAACCAAGCCAAACAAAAAAGACCCACTAAGTCATTTGACTCCTGAAATTAAAAAAAAAAAAAATAATTTCATTTAGAGCATATTCTGCTCAGGTTGTTTATTGTTACACAGAGAAATCCTGTGGCTCCCATCAAGCACCTCTGCAGGGAAGAAAAAAATGTGAAAATACTTAAAATTATTACCATGAAATTGTGCAGTTTTAATAAAGAAAAGGAGTAGTACCTCCTCCCACTTTGTTTTATGAGGGAAAAAATAAACTGCCTTGTGAAAGTGGATTCTCATCTTTTAAAAGACTGCTCACGCACACCTTTATCACAAAGCCAGGAAGGTTTTGGAGGGGATTGATAAGGACTTACTGTTCCTTTCTGGGTCCTGCACGTGGTGGGGGGTTGTCAATGTTTTGTCTGTTCCCATCCTTGCTGCTGTTACTGTAGCACAGGATAGTAAGTGCTCTTATCTCCACCTTCTCATATACTGGATAAAGTAACTCTATCGGAAGCGTTAGAGATGGATTCAGAGTATGCCTTTGCATTTTGTTTTAGTGAACAGACTTGTCTTTCTGTGGTTGCTCTGGTTAAACACACTGCTGAGATGGAAGCTATGCAGCCTCGCTGTACCGTGCCTTACCTCAAAAGTTTTGGAAGCATTTTAGTTTTTAGCAGAATATTTCCTTGTTCTTTGCAGCAAGGGTTTCTTCTCTTGCTAAGAAGTTAATCTCATACAACTGCCAATCACTCTAAACAATCAATTAAAACCAGATAAATTTTGTGTCAAACATTGTTACAAAGATGCAAGTTCTTTTTAGTGAAGGTAATTACCCATTTGTAAATATTGTGCAAGAGCATGATAGATTTTCCATCACTTGAAATTTTTCCACTCTTTATCACAACCAGGTTTTAAAGTATTTGCTTTATTTTAATTGTGAATTCATACTTGACACAAGTGCTACTAAGTGAATTCTTGTTGGATACGGACTCAGAATAGATATCACAAAATCTTACCCTGTTTGTTTTCAAATATGCTGGCAGTCTGAAGTAGAGCCTGACGTAAAAATTCTCTTCCTTGAGGACAATTTCATTTTGGAGCTACGTAAAATAATAAATACCTATATGTTCTTGTCAGGATGATGTGAAGCTACATCATGGGGAGAATTATTATTCTGTTGCCATTTCTCAACAGTATTTGTCATGGTCTCACTTCAAGCAAAAAGTTCATGTGTGGGAGATGTACTAAAATCTACTGTGTCAGAGTTGTTAGCCATTGTACTTATCCCTAACAGTCCGTCTGTATGTTCCATAACAGATATTTAGCTGTCATTTACATTGAAAATTTAAGGGTTCATCATGTAGCGATCTTAAGCATTGTTTCTCTGTTTTTTGCCACTTGCTGTCCGATTGGTAGAGCTGGCATCAGAACATTATCCCTTGCCCAGGGCATGAAACCTTGCAAACATCAGTTATTCAAGTGTGTGCTCGGCTAATGGTCTTGGTCTGTAGTTATGCTGATTGTGCGTTCTTCCACTTACCTTGTATTCTGTAATTATATTGCTTGCATTAAAAACGTGCTGTAAATAGATATCTACAGCTGTATATTCATGGGGGTGGGGTGGGTGAAGAGACTAGTTTAAAAGGCTATGTGAAATTGATACACATCTCTCAAATAACAGTACTTTGATATGTGCTGTCATGGTTTCATTTTCCATGCCAATTACACATCAAGTTTCAAAGAAAAAGAGTGTGGTTCTTTTTCTGTCTTCATTCTGTGCCTTGCCAGACTTTTTATATTTATTCTGATGAGATTCTGTAGTTCAACCTATTACTAAATCATACATATAATATTATTGGGAAGCGCTAGAAAAACACCTTGAAGAGAAAAAAAATTAACATGAGGGTTATGAACACATCACGCCTGTAACTGATATGTGTCTATTTCGCTCTTCACTAATCTGGTTAGGCATGCAGGAAGGACACATGAAAAAAGACCATCAAATGACTCTGTAAACTGATTTCTGATATGTGAAAAAGGTTTATTTCATTTTCTCACCAGGAAAGGCAGTTATAAGATTCACAGGAATAAAGCATTCAGTTGAAAACTTTGTGTGCTCAGCTCAGTGTCTGACTTCATACATTACTTTAGGCACGTCATTCTCTTTAACCACATTTTATTGTCTGAAAGATGTTCAGGTTAGAAGCGATTGTATTCTGTATTTGTACACAGCCTGGAACAAAAGAAATTAGCTGTTATTGAAATGCCACCACTAAGCCTTATTTCTGCAATATATTGAGCCAAGACTTTACTCTCAAGATTCAAGCGCAATGAAAAAACTCTTGAGAATACATTTAGTTGGGAACCTCAGAATAAAGAATTCATATAATTCCTGAAAGGTGTCCTGCAAAACAGTAATGGTGTGCCATGGGTGTCAAAAGGGGAGCTAATGGGTGTCAAAACAGGTGGAAAACACATCAATTAGTAAATGTTATATTTCGTCTGAGGTAGTGAGTTTTTTAATTAGAGTAATATAAAAAACCCTAAAATAACAATTTAATAACTTTTATAAATCTATTTTGTGACGTAAATTCTGAATACTGCATCCCCTGACTTTCCAGATAGTTATTTATTATTTTCTAATGACATTGAAAATCCCACTTTTTTTAAAATTGAAGAATTTAGTCCTGTAATTGTGGAGAAGAGGTTTGCCTTTGGGCAATAAACAGAAAGAAGGTGAAGGAATACAGGACCTGATTTGTGAATGTAGAGGTATAGGCAGAGAAATTAAGTTTGTGCATGTGATTTTTTTATAAAACAGAAAAAATTTGAACTTTGAAGTTCATAAAAAATGTCTAGCATTCCTGTCTGAAGTTAAAATTAAATATGACTCAGATATATGAACAGCATCGATATTAATGTTTTGAGGAAGAAAGCAGCAACAAAGAATTGCCATGCAATTGAACAAAATGAATGAACATATATGAGAACATCTGAAAAAGCTGTATATCTCAGAGGTGTGTGTGTGTTATGCCATTAAATGCTAATGATGTTGAACTAATATTTTGTTTTCAGAAGCATTTGTCTCCATCATTCATAGCAAACAACTGAAAATGACTTTTCCAGGTCACACTTGCTGTATTTCTCTGTCCTGAGGTGAGGATTGGCTATTATCGGCATCACTCATGAGCCTTGACCAAAAGTACTGCGGTAGCACTGTAGTCGCTTGTCTGTCATTGTAGGAAGTTCCGTCTGAACATGAGGAAGAACTTCTTCCCTCTGAGGGTGATGGAGCACTGGAACAGGCTGCCCAGAGAGGTTGTGGAGTCTCCTTCTCTGGAGATATTCGAGACCCGCCTGGACAAGGTCCTGTGCAGCCTGCTGTAGGTGACCCTGCTTCGGCAGGG
>Ga0065711_1008773_pt1 | contig 19616 bp, 7 predicted proteins | sample Hoacrofraction12_FD_59098 | JGI IMG/M metagenome (GOLD analysis project Ga0065711, IMG submission 59098) | Hoatzin crop microbial communities from Cojedes, Venezuela - Epithelial fraction 12 v2 (version 2) | ecosystem: Host-associated > Birds > Digestive system > Esophagus > Crop | place... | reverse complement strand
GTGGCCGCCCCTCCCCCCGCTGGGGTGCGGAGGAGAATGGAAAGAAACAGGCAGAAACTGGTGGGTTGGGATAAGGGCAGTTTAACAGAACAGCAAACAAAGGGAACAGGAACAACAACGATACAGATAAGAGGATTACACAGAACAAACCCGCAGAACAGAGCCCGCAGAACAGAACCGCTCTCTCGGACCGCACCGCCGCTGTGCCCTCCTGAGCCGCGAGAGACTTCCCGCCACGCCGCCCCCCCCCCACTGGAACCGGGCATGATGGCACATGGTATGGAATACCCTGCTCAGTTTGGCCAGGTTGGGGTTGGTTCAGCCCACCCAGCTGTGCCTCTTCCTGGATTCTGGTGAAAATTAACCCTGTCCTGGCTGAACCCAGGACAGCATTTGACACTGTCCCACACGACATCCTTTTCTCTCATTTGGAGAGACATGGATTTGATGGATGGACCACCAGGTGGATAAGGGATTGACTGGATGGTCACACTCAAAGAGACGTGGTCAATGGCTCGATGTCCAAGTACAGACCAGTGATGAGCGATGTTCCTCAAGGGTCACTATTGGGAGTGGCACAGTGTAACATCTTCAACAGCAACATGGACAATAGGACTGAGTGCACCCTCAGCAAGTTTCCAGAGGACACCAAGCTTAGTAGTGCAGTCAACACACTGGATGGATGGGACGTCATCCAGAGGGACCTTGACAGGCTTGAGAGGTGGGTCCGTGTGAACCTCATGAGGTAAAACGAGACCAAGTCCAAGGTCCTGTACATGGATCGAGGCAAACTCAAGCACAAATACAGACTGGGCAGAAAGTGGATGGAGAGAAGCTCTGAGGAGAAAGATTTGAGGCTACAGGTGGATGAGAAGCTCAACATGACCTGGCAATGTGCGCTTGCAGCCCAGAAGGCCAGCAGTGTCCTGGGTTGCATTAAAAGAATCATGGCCAGCAGGTCAAGGGAGGTGATTCTGCTGCTCTACTGTGATCTGGTGAGACCTCACCTGGAGTATAGCATCTTGTTGGAGTAGGTCTAGAAGAGGGCCACACAAATGATCAGAGGGATGGAGCACCTCTGCTGTGATGGAAAGCTGAGAGAGTTGGGTGGGGTTTGCTCAACCCGAAGAAGAGAAGGCTCCAGGGAGACCTCATTGCAGCTTTTCAGTACTTAAAAGGTGGCTTAGAAGAATGATGGGAAGAGGCTTTTTAGTAGGCCCTGTAGCAATAGGACAAAGGGTAATGGCTTTAAACTAAAAGAGGGTAGATTTAAATTGGATATAAGGAAGAAACTTTTTACAATGAGGGAGGTGAAACACTGGACCAGGTTGCCAGAGTGATGGTAGATGCCCCTTCCCTGGAAATATTCAAGGTCAGGTTGGATGGGACTCTAAGGAACCTGATCCAGTTGAATATGTCCCTGCTCATTGCAGAGTAGGTTGGACTAGATGACATTTAAAGGTCCCTTCCAGCCTGAACTATTCTATGATTCTATGAACATTCCAGCTATGCTGACTGTAAGAATCCAGACCAGTACCTCGGTGATCATGTTTTGAATTTTGTCTATGGTATTAAGAGCATAGTTTCCTATGAGTAGCTCAGAGGAGCATTATTATCTTTCATTCTCAGTGAGGTTCTTTCCAGAGAGTTTGCAGTCTTCAGCCTGAAATAGTGTTTAATGGATGACTGATTAAACATATATTCCAAGAGTTGAACGAATCTTTTCCGGATAGGAAGAAATGCAGTGGAATATTATTGCCACAGGTGCAAATGACACATGCCTCTATCACAAAGACAAACTCCTGGTGAACTTCCAATGCATTGATCACATATTGCTCAGAAATAAATGATCTAAGCAAACATCTAACCTTCCTCCAGTCATCTCTTAATGAACTAATAGCAAGTCAATATTAGTTATTTTCTAATTCGTTAGATTTCTGCTGGCTAGGCTCCACACCTTACAAAGACAGTAATGGACTGATACCATATCTGTCATCAGCCTTTAATATCAGAAATTACTGTTTATGGTATGAAATGCTACAGGGGGAAGATATTCCAATTATTTTTCCATTTTTTAGCAGCTAACGTTCTGAGTAGCTGAATTGAGGTCAGTTCCCATGAAGTGTCTACATTCAGCAGAGATTACATTCTTTGGCAGCAGGAAACACTTGGATGGACTACCAAGGAAAATGAATGTTCCCTCTACTGAAAACATGGGACAAAGGCCAAACTCCCCTTGACTGGAAAGTCATCAGGTGCTTGGGATTTTATCCCAGTACAGAACTGTGTCTTTTTGGCTTATTGAGCCCAAGCAGGTTCTAAGCGTCACCTCTAATTTAGGGTGTATTGTCAAGGTTGCAAAGAGAGCTCGACTTAACAGCCCAGCTATGTCTGGCTGAAATAAATTCAATCACCCCTAGATTCTTAAGTGTCTTTAAAGAGCCGTGCCAAAAATACAGAACCTTTTCACAGCTTCAACACTACAACCATTTTGATGGTCAGTCCTTCAGATATGCTTAACAGATTTTGTACAGGATTTTTAACACAGTTACTGGCTGTTCTAATCAGCATATCAGCACAAATGATACACTAAAACCTGTTGCTGTGTGAAGCCCTGCCTTGGAGATCAACAAACAGGTAGGTTGGTTAGTTTGTTTGCTTTTGTGAAGGGGAGATTGTGTGCGTTTCCTTTAAATCTTCAGGGCCCACTCTGGATTTTCACTCCAGTAGTTCAGGCGCATCTTCTGAACTGTCAAGTCATTCTTGAGCCAGCACCCCACATCCCACAGCCCTTGTTGTCTGACTTTTCTGTCAGTCACAAAAGTTTCCTTTCATTCCAACAGTTTTTCTTTTTGATTCTTTCTTCCTCCTCTTCAAGCACAGTATTTCCCTAGCCTTAAGCATGGGAACCAGCAGTTCTCACAGGGAATTTATTCTGCTCCAGCTCCTGCTTCTTGCGGGGAAAAGAAACCTCCCCCTGATATTTCAGCTACTCTATTCTCCTAAGGCACTTTCATATGAAAGTCAGACATGTATTCTGATGACTTAGAAGACTCCTTTGTCCGAAAGGAACATAATACCAATCATGCTGGCCACTTCTGACTCTGTGTGCTCTGAGACCTTAAAAGGCTTCATAAAAATCAGTTGCAATTCAAAAGCTGTTTGCATGCAGCTACATGTCCTCCAGTTGCCATTCCACACAACTGTCACAACTCATGTCAAGCTGTTACATAATCCTGGAGACTTCCCAGCTCTTCTCTAGTGAAAACAAATGGAAAGACTTTCCCTTTTTCTGTCCAGAAAAACGTGTTTCATATAAAATATAGTAAAAGATTATTCTCCAGGGGCTTGGAAAATAAGGCCATATAATATTTGACCTCCAGGGGGTTTATTAGGTTTTAATTTATGATAACCAGTCCCTCTTATCTTAGGGCTATGTGTCATTCAGTGTCTTTTAACAGCATCTAGAATCATTGCACTATATTTTGAAGATTGTAGGGTTCAAATTTCATTCCCATTTGCATGTTCTGGCCTTCACGTACCTTCAGTGTATTTTTTTATAAATTTCTTTTGAGCTCCACATTTTGAAAAGCAATTCAGCTTATACCTTGTCAACAGATGAGGCATAGCGTCACTCGTTGCCATTAAAAAAAAAAAAAGCCAGGCGCTCTGCTCCCTTTCTTTTACACAGCAGTTGCAATGGAGGTTCAATGTATTATGTTCTTTTTAAAGTGTTTTTTTCCTTATTCTTCATGAAGTTAAGTACTTTATTTCCCCTTCTCCTGACAACATGATAGATTAATTTTTGTTTTTCCCTGGGTCATTAATAATGCAATTATGAAATATGCTATTACAGAGGAATGTGGGAAACTATAAATATAAGAGTTATATTTACTCAAAAAACCTCTAGACTTAACCCTAGGCTATTCAATGTACATCAGTTTTGAGTGGAAGAATAAAAGGCACATTTTAGTGCATAGCATACCATCTCTTTCCTTCCTAATTTGCTCTACAGATCTGGGGCTGGCAGAAAGAGAATATGTAGTGTTTGATGCTGCTGTATCAGGCTGCCTAGCTTTTCCATCTTTTTTCTTGTTCTGTTTGTATTAGACCTGTGTTGCAGAACCAATGGGAGTTTTAAATATCCTTGCCTGACCAATTTTTATTAGATTTATCAGACAGCATTTGCATCTGGAATGGAAATCTAAAGTTATTTTATACAGCTGAGATACTGAATTTTCAAAATAAATATTTACAAATGCATAGTCAAGAAGTAATGTGGTAACATACTTCACAAAATAATATTCTAAACAGAGGATGAAACACATGATCAAAACCAATTTTTCAAATCTTAAGTATCATTTTGCAATCATTTCTAAATTGAAACATCCCAAAAGATACATTTCACGTTACAATGTGATAGTCTTTCCTCATTTCTGAGTATAAAGGTCCTTACTTCAAATTAAAAAAAAAAAATAAATGGAGAGAGACAAGCCACAAAAAAAAAAGTTTATATTGTCTAACTGTTCAGTGACAACCTATTAATCATTTTTTATCTCCAGAAACTGAGTTCGCATATCACCTGAATGATTCTTTTGTGAGGAGGGGAAGGAAATGTATTTTAAAAGAATGCCAAGCTACACTATCCTCTTTTGAAAATGTAGATTCACCAGGAATGCTGACAGACATTTTGCCTCAGGACAGCCAACTGCTGCTGTACAACATCTCTATAACACCACTAAAGGCAGCATTGAAAGCACATTAAGAAAGTGAATCAGGATACTGCTAAATGGTGGTGTATCCAGAGCAAATCACCATTCTAATTATGTTACCTATTAAAATGGTCAGCTTTAATTCGAGTCCAAACCAGTTGCAGTCTAAGCGTACTTCGTTATTTAAAGGATGGAGACTGCAAGTTCTTTTGCCCATCCACACAAACACTAAACGTGTTCTAAAGCGAGTCACATCTAGGTTTTACCCCATTATTCAGAGAAAACATTGGGTTATCATTTGTGCTTGACATCTTATGGAGAACATACAGCAGAAAAATACTCCAAGACCATTTGTTCTTAATGAAAGCAATTTGTTACTAGCTGAAGCAAAGTGTCCTTTGTTCTTCTGCCAAAAATGCCATGTCTATCGTCTGATTTTGCTGAGCTCACACACAATAATGGAAACACTATGAGATATGCTTAAAACAACAGCATTACAAGCAGGACACACTTCATTGTTCTACAACAATAGGCATGAATATGTTCTTCTTCGTCATGATTTTATCTACCATAGAAGCTCATTGACACGGCAGAAGTTCAGCATTTCTTAATTGCCTTTTTAATTTAGTCCACTTTTTCCCCAGGGCTGATACACTGATTCCTCTCATTCTTCCCTCCTCCCCCTCTCACTAGAGCTACATTTATGAGATAGATCCATTTTAAAACAGCTGCTTCTTTTATTATGTTCACATATTCTTATATAATTATATTTCTTTCCTTCATGAATTTAATAAGCAGTTTGAGGCAAGTGTTAGGAATACTTAAGGGAAAGGGTTATATCCTGGGAGTAGAAGGTTTCTAACAGGAGTCAGGACCAAAATTAAAAAAAAATAAAAATGTAAGAAACAACCTAGGAAAGAAAATGGTAGGTGGGTCATGAAAAACACAGATAGCAAAATGGTTCTCAGCTAATCCCATTACCACAGGCAGCCTTAGGAGAGCAAAGTCACATATGTTCATATACATGGCCTTTGTCTGTACAGAGACAGCACTTCACAGTGGCAGCCCAGAAAACAACAGGATTTGTGGACATATTTAGAGAACAGGTGATCTCCCCTAATGTAACACTCACTTCCTTTACTGTGTAAGTTTTTAAGTGCTCTAACAGTTCCTTAAAAATGGTAGGAAAACTCTTCAGAAACAATTCAAATATTTTTAGGAGACATGAAGCAGTATATATGAGGTTGTTTGGGCTGTAAGAATTAAGAGTATACTTCACATGTTTGTCTTTGCATTACAAAGAAAAGAAAAGGAAAAAAAAAAGATAAATGCCATTATATATTGTGGAAAAGTAACAGCACAGGAATATGAAATATTCATGACTCTTCTCCTTTGAACAAGTGTGGTTAAACCAGTGAGCTAATGTACACAGATAAGCCAAACAAAATGTATACTACTGAAGAAAGAAAGCATAAAGGAAGGTATTACATACGGCTCAGTGTGTATCAGTTGTATCAAAAGCCATAGCTTGTATTGCAGTAGAGTATCTGTTTTCTCCAGCTACAATATACTCGAGTTGCATTTACTAGGAATTGAAGGGGTCTGTGTACATGTTGCCAAAGAAGCAAGACTCATAATGCAAACCAGTTAGCCACTGCTGTATGCAGTGTATGGTATTAACAATGACACAGTATGCACAAAGATCCATTTTTAAAAGGAATTAATAAAATATTATTAAGGTTCTTGAAAAATGTGAACATAATTTTTCATATTTATGCATTTTACCTTCCAGGAAAAGAATGAGAAAAGATTGTCACCATTACTGTGAAACTTTCTCTGCTGCAAAAATTCTCTTTAAAATATAGATTTGAAAGAGTACATAAATAATAAGCATATTTTAAATGTCCTATTTAGTACTCACCAAATGTGCTGACTAAACTAGAGTCACCACACCATGGCACAATGCAGTGCTTGTTTTCACAAAGCCCCTACTAGCTGCTTTGCTTTTTCTCTGAAAATACTGAAGACTGAGTCAGCTTGAATCCTTTCCATATCGTAGCTGCCAAGAGTTAAACATCATCCCTCCATTTTCATAACTTTACTCCCTGGTTACAGAAACCAGTATCCCACCACACGTCAGCTACCAGCTGCACTAATAACAAAGAAACTTTAGGCTCAGGCACCTGCCAATTAGGAATGAGAGACTGGCTGAATTTATTTCACATGGACTACAAAATAGCTGCAGTATCAGTTCATTACTGAGTTATTGTCATCCTGAGCTGGATTTGAATCTGTGGCTTATACACCTATGTGTGAGTGTCCTTGCAGGTAGCTGACAGGTTTAGTTTCCTGCCACTGGTAGGAATTAAAATTAGGTTTCAGATTATATTAAATAAAGCTATATGATGATTTTTTCTCATTAGAAGAGTTCTCAGTGTGTCACTGTTCTTGTTTCCTTCCATACAATCCCTCTCACAATCTTCCACACATCTTTCAAGTTACCTTGATTAGATGTAAACATCTGGGTTAGTAAAAACTTTAAAATTACTGTGCAATACAGAGTAAAATGTTATAAAATAATTTGTTAAATTATGATGGATATGATTAAATGTTTTACACGTTCATAACTAAACATGGAGAAGTATCTCTGTTTTTTCTAGTTATTATATACCATGCGCCACATCTAGTTACTTATCCCTCCTTCTTCTTCAGCTGTCATTTCCTCAAATATCTACACATTTATCTTTCATTTCCCTGACCCCAGCTGGCAGCCTGTTCAGAAAGCAGAAACCATCAAGGTGCTACAGCCCTGCAGGGTGGGTGCCTTTTGAATGTTGCAGTTCTGGTCCTTATACCTGTAGCTGAATATGGCAGAACCAAGGAAGAAGCAGAGAAGCGCAAGCGGAGGTACAAACGTCTTCCACAGAAGAAGTTCACCAAGTGATACCTCTTCAGTTCAGGAAAGAAGCAGTTGAGGAGGAAAGTGATGGAAGTTAATTAAATCCTTTTCAGCATGGAGAAGGAGACAATAAATATATTGTGAAACTTGCTACTCTGGGATGTTGTGAGGGCCAAAAGGATAATTAGTTTTGGAAAGAGATTTCAGAGCTACATGGAAGATATATATGTATAATTTACATTACTATATGTACTGGTGGCTATTAAACATCATGTAAAACATATATTAGTCATAAATTGTTGATTGCTGGAAACTGGCAAGGTGTGCCAGCAGTGAGATTGTTCTTTTCTTTCCTTCACTATTATATTGTTTTCTTACAGACAATATTAGCCGTGGTCAGGCCAGAAGGTTAGGTGGACATTTGGCCTGACCCATTTTGGTCATTCTTGTACTGTTGCAAATCACGTATCTCTTTTTTCTCCACAGAGCCCCCATTTCTGACTTAGTGTCTGGGCCAGGTCATGCTCACTCCTTTCCAGACGATTTGGCTCCGTCGTTAGTCCCAGTAGGCTTTCTCAATGGATCCTTTAGGATCACTACTTCCACTGATTCCCCCCCTCCCCTCCCCTTTTTCCTGCTCCCACTCATCTATGCGAAAGTAAATTTATGCTAGCTAAAATAATTCCAGCATTTTAAAACCATGTGAACTGTGTTATGTAAACATGTGAATATGGTCCTATTCATGTTCCCCTGAGGCCTGGCCTGCTTGTAATGGATAAACAGGCAGAGTGAAAATTGCATCCTGCTTCTTTTGTGGTTATTTCACTTTAGTCCACAGTAAGAAGAACTGTATTTTTTGAACCGTTTGCAAAAAAGGACACTATTTTTAAATGTGAGGATTTGGATGTTTACCAGGCAATAACCATATTGCTAAAAGTTTATACTAATCCTGGCTAAACTCACAAATTAAAAATATTGTTCTGACTGTGCGATACTATCTGTAAGGTATTACAGTAAAAACAGAGACGGGAAGGACTATTGACTTTCAGATTTTTTAAATTTTATTTGTAGTACTATATTTGCTTAGTCCAGGCAGAAATGTGAGTACTTATGCAAAGGTTTCCTGTGGTTTCAAAAGTGGAATCCAATATACTCTAATGCACATCTCTATTGGAGCTTCTGTCATAATAAGGTTGATTCACTTATTCAAACCACCCTTATTCCCAACTGTACCTTCACTAGAAATAGATCCTAATCGCTGTCAGTTCCCTCGGGACTTAAAAAGCTGAAGCAATACAAAAGTGTGTATAAGTTTTAGATAATGTAGTCACATTTTTCTAATCATATTTCTAATTTCACTAGCTTGTTACACAAAAGCGCTGATTGGGGAACAAGATCATGAAAGCCTAAGAGATAATACTGAATCACTCACACACCAGAATGTAATAATGGTAGAGTTGTTTAAAGAGCTGGTATAAAAATACAACGAATCCCCAGAGCTGCATTTTCAGGGCACTTTTAAAGAGGAACAAATAATGCCCAAGTGTGGGGCATGGGGAAGCTTGTTCAGAAAGAAGGATTTCTACAATAATTAAAATTTTAATCAAAACGTTAATTTCTTTCCCCATCCCCCAATACACACAACATTTCATTTTGAACAGGGAAAGGGCTATTTGTCAGGAAGCACCTCAGGAAGCACCAAGAAAACACATTCTCGTATACGTTTGAAATAAAGAAGAAACAAGTGTACTGTAGCTGAGAAACAGATGCCTTTTAATGAAGGCAATACCTTTATAGTTCTTGTTTTTACATTTGTCTTAAAAGAATTGGAGTCACTTTGAAGTTTAAAAAAAGTCAGTGCATTCTGATTTCTGAAGGCTGCCTAAGAAGACAGAACACAATGCCTTCTTTGATAGTTCTGTATGTATTTTTTCACACCAGTACTGAAGGGAAATCTTGCATATCGAGAAGGGGGTCAGAGACAGTCTGCCTTCGTGCCTGAGTTTTCGACATAAGACTGTGAAATGCTTACCAGCTTCCAGTTTTCTTCATTTTCCATGTGCAACGATGCATGCATTAAAGGACATGATGTATCTAGCATGCAAAGTTATACAACGGTGAGGATGCACAGTACTATGTGGCGTCTGGAGGACATCCCTTGGGTGCTTTCTAATGTGAAACCCCCGAAGAAGCTACAGGGCCAAAGAGCAATAAAGAGCAGTGAACTCTCTCCTCTTCCACCACCCACCCATTCCAGGCACAGCGGATCACCAGATTGGGAGATTTAATGGCATATGCATTTGGTGTAGGGGTCACAGAGCTGCAGATGCACTGCAGTCCTGTACTGAAAACGTGAGAGCAAGCCCTCCAGTCTGGGACAGTCTGAGGCAAGACCATGTGCACGAGGGTATGAGGCTTGAGTCAAATCCACAGGCTCGGGGAGGTCCGTCCTCAGAGTCAAGTTCCCGAGCCCAACGCTTACAGAAACAGGATAGGATCAGAGCATCAGCAGTATCTTGCTACAAAAAGAAAAATCCTTCTGCCTTTGCATGTAGCAAAGCAAAGCCTGAAAATACAACCTGAGCGTGTCTGCCTAGAGCTGCTGATACCATTAGTGTAATTATTAAAAGACTCGCAGCCTGGTCAGATTACTTGAGGCAGTTGAAGATGTTATCGCTTAGGACAGACTTGTAGCAGTTCAGACTGATGGACACGGATAGGAACTGTGAGGTTAAAGCAGAAACTCCAGTAATGCCTTTTTATGAGGCAAGTACACTTACAACAACAGAACGTAATAAACTCTTGGGCACAACTAAATTTTCCAGGACCTATCTGCAGAAACCATAAACTGACACAGAAACTATTTTGATTAAATCAGTGCAACTGCACCAGAGAAGAGACTCTGACTGAATTAAGTACCTCCGAAAACTGGTGGTGTAAAGTCAAGCTCTTGCAGGAGGTAGTTTGAACCAAGCTGCTAGACTACGTCACGGGATCTGAGGAGGCCTCACACTTCCAGTCTGCCTCCTCTGATGCGGGGCAACATTCCCTAGAAGAGAGGTGAAATCAAATAACTGGAGACAGCAGCATAAAGTGCTGGATTCATATCTTTACATAATGTCTGTCTACAAGTTAAATATCGTTTTTTTGAAAATTTAGGCCATTACTTCTATGTCCAGTAGATAAAGGAACTATATATTTCCATCTTTTTATCTAAAGATATCTGTCATGTGTTCAGTCTTCTCTGGATAAATGGAAATTTTTTAGCCACCTCTGAACTTCTTGCCTGGGCTCTGTAGTTAGCTGCCACTCTATGAACAGCAAGTATTTCCAAGAAGCAAATGACAGAGCTGTGAGATGTACGTGTCATGGTCTACCTTGTCCTACTACAGTCACAACGTCCCTGCATTAGTGAACATACGCTATGCAAGTATTCCATGGGCTCCCCAATGTACAAAAAATTCACTATTGTGAGCCAAATAATAGCATTCTAATATTTTCAAAATGAGAAAACTTTGTTCCCCAAATCACAGCACTGAAAGGCAGACCTATTGGTAAGTTTGGAGGCTTTTCCTCAAATGAGTATTTGCTGTTCCAAAATGAGATTGACTGCTCAGATTATTCACTACAGTGTGGTGAGCTAAAAGCCATATGTTTCAAAATCAAACCAGAGATTCTCATATAATTATTACACTGTTGGAGTTAGGTTTCAAAAATAGATGACAGATACCCCAACTCTTCTAATAGAATTGCAGGAGGTGACCAACCTTGAAACTCAATTCATGGTATGTAATTGCCTTGGCAAGGCACAAAGTTGTAAGAATGTACATTTCCTTGTACCTTATAGGAGTGCCTTGAATGCTTGATTTTGCTACATCTACACAAGCAGCTTGGTGTTAGGTGAAGTTCCTTTGAAAAAGGAGAAAGAAACCCTTTCAATGTGCTTTTGTCTCCACATATAGCCTTCACAACCTACTTGCACATCACAAATGTCATAAAATCAAAATCTTCACAGATGAAGTGCTGGCCTGTTTCTTTGATAGTGCAATAAAAGAAATAATCAGTAATTTTACTTTGAGCCTTCATTATACCATTTGTATGGATGTCTCCTAGGCACCAGTTAGACTAATTGCCATAAATTTTTCAGACAACTGATTCGCATTATCTTCTGTATACAATGTAGAGAAAACAAACAGATTGCATCTATACAGATAGGGAAAAGGCTGTTATTTCTGTAGCTTCAGCAAGACTTGAAAAACGTATGGTGCCTCTCACAGGGTTTGGTGCCTTATACATAGTAACTATTGCTTAAACTTTTCAAGAATAAATGTTACTATAAAATACATATTTGTTTAAAGGTATAATAAATTCAAATTATTATGTTTTGAGAAATCTAGAGGCTATTTTTAAAATGCACATTTTTCCTCAGTATAATTAAATCATAGATGACCTATGAGAAGGAATAGCTTATGTTTGTCCTGTTTTGACAAGCAGGAAGCAATTATCCAAGATGTGCTGAGATCACTGGTACTGATACATAACAAATGAGAAAAACAAACAAAAAAAAATGTTCTTAGTTTCAAGGAGGGTTAACACAGTAATACATGTAAAATACACCTCTTTCACAATGCTACGGTGCTGCAAAGGCAATGAGAATAGAACAGTAAGGAGAAAATTAAAGTACTTGTGTCTTGGAATTCTCACCATATTCAAGACAATTATTTGAACTTATAGGAAGTCAAGTGATGAAGAAAATGAAAACTGAGAGTACTGCTGTCATTGCTATTTAAATGTGCATTGCAAATGGATGATATGACTGTCATGAAAACCTACAGAATCCAATCAAGTCCCAGACATTGGGTAGGGAAAGATTAACATAGCAATGTGTAAGCTGATACTAGTCAGTCCCCAATGAAGACAGTGTTTCTTGCCACTGCCTGTCATATCTTTACCATAAGTCTTCGTAATTCTGCTCTTTCTCTGCAGAGGTTGACTTTGTGCACAGAGGAGTATAGAGGTGTGTGTTATACTGCTTGGGATATCTATGCTGTACTTTTTGATCGTGGACAAATAGATTGTCTCAGAGTCTACTAGACAATGGAAGAAATTTTCTACTTTGTTAGGGCATGTTTATGCAACCTGCAGCCTGTTTTCATGACTGTAGGAAAATCATTTAACATATTCTGATACTTCATTGGACTAGGCCTTCTTACATGATCACTGTCATCGAGCAAGCCTGAAGAAAGTGAAAATGACGGAGAATTCCCTAATAATCTGTAATTTCTTCAATGCCTTATTGAGGCGGCCAGCTATTGGAAAGGCTAAAGAAGAACCAGCATATGGGCTGGCTCTAATTTAATGTACCAGTTGCTTTAGGTCTCCTAGATGAACTGTCCCAATGACTGTGTCACTGAAGTTCCTAGATTTGAAACCACATAAAAACATTTTAAGCCGCGAAGTAAAGGGTTTTTTGGAACTTTTTTCTGACCAGAGCTAACAGAAAGAGATATTTAGGCAATAAATGTACAATAAAATTTTCTCAGAATTTCCACTTTTTTTTTTTTTTTTAATATTTAGTTTTGACTTGACTTAGACTAGATGAATTTACTACAGATTGGAAATCTACAGTCAAGTAAGGATGTCTCACTAGTCCAGCACAATTCCTTGCTTCCTCAAAGAGCATAAAGATTTGGAATAATCTATTGGAGAACAGAGTTCCTACCTTGCTGCTGGTGATCAGACAGTTCAAGGAAGCTCCCCTTTCTAATGGAGAAAGTATAAGAAAAGAAGACATCCTATTTAATTTTATCCCATAGCTTCTGGCCTTCCTTTGACAAGAATATTGATTTTTGGAAATAGATAAGGTAAGAAGCAGAACTTCAGCGAGTCTGAAGTCATGTTCCTAAGGGTCTCTTCACAGGCGTCCAGGCTCACTAGGTGCAGTTAATTGCTCAGGCTGAGTCTCTCTCATTTTGTGGTAAAAAGTATTTGGTGGATGTACTCAGAGATCCCCGTCCGTTTCTGAAGCTGGGCCTGGAATTTCTCTTTCTCATTTGGGACTGTGTATTCCTAGAGGTGCTGTTAGGGGTTTCCAAATCCAAGACCCCAAAAGGGGATAGGCTACTGCAGCTCCAAGCCTCCAGCTCCAACCAGTAGCATGGCTGAGCGTGTATTCCCTGCAGGCAGACACACATGAACACACACACAACTGCCCATATATACAATATGGATCCTCCAACAACTGGGCTCAGACACTCAGTCTGCCCAGTAGCTATCCCTGGATCCCAGTCTCCCAGCTGGTGGCATCTGGGCGCGCCAGCCCCAGAGGCGGCAGCCTGACTCCAGCCAGTGGTGCAGACTCTCACACTCGTGCACACACACACACACACGCACACACTGTGTGTAACAAGGCTCAGACAGACGGATCATGCAGCAGCTGCCCTGGCTCCTCAACCACCGTCTCCAACAAAGATGCACACAGAAGCACACACGTGCACTCAAAAAGGGGTCTCTTAGTCGACCCCCAGGCCCCATGGTCTCCTTGGCAGCTGTCCAGGACCCTCTTGTCCCTATGGTAGCCACCTCCTCCAGCTGTCTCTCTCTCACAGAGACACACTCACACACAATCACAGGCTGGCCCGGGAACCCCCACAATGTGCACAGTGTGTGTGTCCTCCCAGTGTGTGTGTCCCCAGCCACTCCCGGTGCTGGTGAATGGTCCCTGTGACCCCTTGTCCTGCTCCAGTGGCTGCACTTGGACCCCCATGCACACACACACACACACATACACAGAGCTGCACAGAGAGCCCTCACCCAGGAAAATAGGTGAAAATGGAGTTCAAACAGAAGATGTAACCAACTGTAGGCAGCCAGTGCAGGGCATGGCCAGTCAAGTGTACTGACCTGCCAGCTGTTCACACACAACCGTCCCCTTTTACCTGGTTCCCTCTGTTTTCCCACAGTTGATTCTTCCTGCCCCTCCCTTTCCCCAGCCTCGGTTCCTCCCTAAACATCTCATAAAGAGTCATGTACAGTCTTCCCAAGCACCCCAGAACAAGCCCGTACCCCTGGCAGTGACCCCTCAGCCTGTAAGTGTTCTCAGGAGCGGCTCTCCCACTGACGCACGGCGGTGGGTGTCACCCCTAGGCTGATGACCTCCTAGGATGCCCTTGGGTGGCCAGAGCAGGTGCTCGTGTCCCCAGCTGGGTTACTGGGTTTCCCTTGCCTGGCACAGCACCTTCATGCCAGGGCAGATGAGCCCTTAATCACACACCCTAACAAATGTATCAGCCATTACGGACTGTATCATGGGGAAAATAATCACCTGCATCTACCATGGTTACTCCAGGAAAGTCCGAGAAGGTAAATGGCCACACTTGCACCATCTACTGCAGTAAACAAAAAGCAGGGATTCCCAGCCTGAGCTGAATGTCTTGCTGCTGATTTGGATCGCCTCTCTGCTTTATTGTGCCCAGACCGTAGTCAACGGTCTAATTGGTACCAGGGACTTTGGAAGGCTTCTCAGGTTTCTGCTAGCTGTTAGCTGCCTCAAGAGTTGTTACCAACAGCCATGAATCACTAGGAAACAGGTAAACATGACACTTGAAGAGAAATTAAGCTGACTATTTTTCCCCTCACATTATTCTGTGACCATTTCAGTTACACTTCAGTCCTTCTCGTAGTGATGTACTAACTCTTACCAGACTTTCTGCAATCAGTTATCAAGAAACACTTTCTCTTCCCAAGAGCTGAAAGAGACCCTTTGCAAAGGACTTGACATCTCCCTACATATTAAAATAGACGCAAAACAAAGAGGACATTTGGCCTGCCACCATAGTAGTTGCTGGAGTGTCTTGTGAGGGGCAGCCTACCAGAGATTCTATAAAACCCTGCAGAACACATCAGGAGGGATGACGTTCATTAACAAGAAGAGCACAGATCGACTCATTCTGGTGAAAATAGTGGGTACGGTGACCAAGAACTGAGCTGTACTCATGCTAAGGGTGGGTGTTATCAGGTTAGGCCAAGGGTACGGTCATACCCCAAGTAGCATCACCTGCCTCACTACATGTGCTTAAAGTTATATGACAATATAGTCCCTGCATCAAAAATGGAATTCCATCTCTTACCCCTGTAGTGGATGGGAGATATGCTGAAAAGCAGAGTATTTACTCAGCTTCTGTGTTTTTGAATCTAAATATGTCTGCATCACTATGTGATCATTACTGTGGGCCCAGCTCAGCCACAGCGTGTCTGACAATTAACCACATTTTCACTTCTCCTCTCTCTTGGCATGTTAGAACATACTAAACCTGACTCCAGACTTCCTGCAGGTAATGTTTATAAAATTGGAGGCAGTAACTAACAGGAGAGAAACAATAAAAACCTGATTCTTAGGCCTTTGTCTGTTGTCACTGGCTCTGGAAGCATTCCTAATCCATTTCAGAGCAAAACCAAACAACTAGCAGAATGGTGAGGGTAATTATAGTTATCAAATTTACGCTTGTGATGTATTGCTGAACAAAATTCAGTAAGTGCTTTGCTTCCAAGAGTTACTAGTATGACGTCCATGGCAGATCTGGGCACAGAACTCAAGGGACCATTTATTCAACCTCTGGACAATTAGACATCCACCACAACTGACAAAAAACAACTCACAATCAAAATAAAAAATGCATTTTTTGTTTTGGGGGAATTTTGTAAAATTCCAGAAAAATATAAACAGTACAAACCTGGCAGGTTTCACAGAAAATAAATATCCTACTTCCCCAACAAAACCAACAACAAAATATCCTAAGTCTGTATTTAAGAAACAATTAACACAAGTATTTAAGTATTGTATATGACTCCATATAAGTGTTCTTCAATGTTATTTAAAATATTGGGGTTTTGGACCATTTTTTTTCAAAATATAAATAATACAGGGAAAAGTAAATTCTTAAGCAATGTAAATTAACCTATTTTTATTTGCATTTGAACAAGAGTATACAGATGGAATTTAACAAACCTGGTTCACTCTCTTAGGACAGAATATAAATTTAATTCATTAATTGCTTTTCGCTTTATTTACAGGTTAAAGCTCCACTGAGACACGTCATTTCAGATTTAGGAGATCCTTGTTGCATGGCTATCAATCAGCATTACAAATTAGTTAAGCATATAAAAATTGCTTTTCCATTAGTTTTTTTTCCAGATTGATGAAAATATTCAACCACAATAAATAAATCAAAACAGCCTTGTTCTGCTTTGTGTAATGTGACTTACAGCTGTCAGTGGCCTTCAAACAAGCAGGACACCCAGTTAAAGATAAACTAGTCTTCAATCAAGTGGTAATGAATGTCTGGCACTTTCTGGTAGCTATGTGTGCTCTGTGTATTTCTGTACCTGAGTGAGGGTGTTGAGTACTCACTCTGATTTTCTTTTTTAAAAAGCACATATTTTTTCTCATAGAAACAGACTTATTTGCAGCTGACACTCAGTTTTGCTTGGACGTCAGGTGAACAAATTCTGCATCCACCCATGTGGAACTGTGGTATTGCTTTTATGATCCACAAAATGATGAACAGAAGATTAATTTTGTCTCTGTTAAATTTTACCCAGCCAAAGTTCAAAGAATCATAGGACTGCAACAGAGATGTAGTAACAGAAATAGAGGAGTAATGAAACCAGGACAAACTTTTAGCAGAAAAGTATATTTGCAGATGTAGTCTGCAGACTTTTAAATGTAATGATACTTGAGATTTAGTCTGAAGGTAACCCGAACTTTGTATAACTCACGTCGACCAGCAGCAGGAGCAGAAACATATGAATGATAGAAAAGCTTTGGACAACAGAAAACAGATTAAGAGGAATGGGAGAGATAGGAAAAAAGAAACTCAACTTTCTAATATTCACGTGTATAAACTGCACTGCTGCTGATCTGTTCAGTTTTATTATACAACAGTGCATCTGAATGTATGATACCCAAATATAGGTACAAAAAAGAGAATTGCCATGTTGCTGCAATCACACAGCAGCCCACAGGAAGTCAGAGACATGCGAAAGCACACACGAAACAGGACTTGACGTGAAGAAAGCTCAGGATATAATACAGGCAGGAAAACTTCCACCAGAGGTTCTACAGAAAAGAGCACAAGAATCATTGGATGTGTAATGTTTTCTGTATGTGTTACGATGTGGAATGGGTATATCACAGAAATCAGTGGAATTATGAACTCTCTGGAAAGAGCAAATATGATATTTTCATTCAGTTGTTTGCAATAGAAGAGTGGAAAAGGAATCTGAAGAAATTATCCAGCAGGAGACTGAAAAGTAGTAGGTTTTTTACCCACATGTAACCGCACTTTGAATGTTATTACCAAGAAAAGTTGTGGAGGCCAAAAGTATACATGGATTTAAAAAGCCAGTAGGCAAATTTATGGAAAATATTTCCATAGGAAATACAAAGAGCAGAGGTGTAGAATCAGCTTTCAGATCTCAAACACTCTAAGGCGTATCATTCCATTCACATCTTGTCTTAGATCTTTAAATGTCTGCTGCTAATTACTGAAAGAGATAGAGTTTTGCTTCAACCCTTGGAATCTTATATACTGGGGCTGCAGCAAGTGGTTTGAATATGTCATACTGTATCCTGTAAGAAAATGTTTTTATCATCAATAAGAAGACTATTATAGCATTTAACAAGTGATCTCAGGATTCACATGTCATTGTGCCAAACAGGAAATGAAGACGTCTCTTCGTAAACCACAGATCATAAGCTTTTCTTTAGCAATTAGACCTATTTTACTTAACCACATACTAATATAGCACGGGCAGTTACCCAGAAATTTAGTCACAAATAATTTGTCATCCTGGCTTTGTAGTCTCATGTTTCCAGCGTGGGAACAGAGCTGTAGGGATGAGAAAGCAGCCAGCTTAGTTTCAGTGTCACGGGCATTTGAAATGGGAGTAACAAGTTGTACAAATGCTGAGGACTCCAAATTAGGTGCTTGTATTTATTTCAGTTTTAATAAATCAAAGTTCTTGCTAGCAGCTCTGTGTGGTATTCCTTTCTCAACATAGACTCCCTCTCCTTCGGAAATAAGAATGCATAAATTACAAATGGAGGTCGTCTGGGGCAGCACTGACTGTTTCGCTAAGAGCACATTTTGACTAGACTTGTCAACAGGTTGAGATCAGCAATTTTTACAGGCAGATCACTTCTCTTGCTATAAATCTAGCATAATAATTTTCCTCACAGTTGGAAAAGTATTCAGTATTAGTTTCCCTGAAATAAACTATACCTATTTATTCGAAAAGAAACATTAGGTGTCCTTAATAATATGACCCTTAAATTGCAGTTCCTTGTTGGATACACAGGTAGAATGAAATAGAAGATGAATTCCACTACGTGCTAGCAGATGAATAGAGTGATGTTAATTTTCAGCTTTTCTCTTCTTGTCACAGTTGTGTATTAAGAAATATTATCTCTCCCACTTCTTCAGCCAAGATTAGCATTCTGTTCAGAATCAGGCCAGATCACTTGCATAAACACCACATTACTCCGTTGCACCAAGGTGACTGAATATCAGATTATTCAGTTCAGAGGAAACATTACAGGCATGCTTGATGTCTGTACAGATGTAGATATTTCAGATGTGGAAGAAGTACCAGTAGATGGTGCTCAAGAATATATTGCATAAACAGCTATTCACTGATCAAGAATAGGGAGAGGAGGTAATGGATAATGCCTTTCTGAAGCAACCTTCCAACAGAGCAGTAGAGGCAACTAACCTTAGCTATTCCAAAATATAAATGCGTAAGAGTAAAGAAGGTACTACGTGACAGAGTAGAGGAGATGTTGCATGAACAACTCTGGGGTATGAGGCTTAAGCTGTAAAATTTACCTAACCTACTTTTACCACAGTGTCTAGATCACAGAATCACAGAATCACAGAATGGTAGGGGTTGGAAGGGACCTCTGCGGGTCATCTAGTCCAACCCTCCTGCCGAAACAGGGTCACCTA
>Ga0065711_1037644_pt1 | contig 19618 bp, 8 predicted proteins | sample Hoacrofraction12_FD_59098 | JGI IMG/M metagenome (GOLD analysis project Ga0065711, IMG submission 59098) | Hoatzin crop microbial communities from Cojedes, Venezuela - Epithelial fraction 12 v2 (version 2) | ecosystem: Host-associated > Birds > Digestive system > Esophagus > Crop | place... | reverse complement strand
TACAACGAGGGTGGTGAAACACTAGAACAGGTTGCCCAGAGAGGCAGTGGAGGCCCCATCCCTGGAAACATTCAAGGTCAAGTTGGACGCACCTCTGAGCAACCTGATCTAGTTAGTGGTGTCCCTGCTCGCTGCGGGGGGGGTGGACTAGATGACCTCTAGGGGTTCCTTCCGGCCCAAAACTTTCTATGATTCTATGATTCTATGAACTTCTAGTATCGGCTTATCTATACCATCTCATCTCTTAAAAACCTCACCTAAACTTCCTTTTACGAAAAGTTAAACCAATTAAACCAATTCCTGGTGACTCCATTTGGATGATTCCCATGACTGACAGACGTCCATATTTAACAATGGTTTCTGCTCACTCTGAACTCTGACACTGGGCACAGATTATCACTTTTTCCTCATGCTGATCTAAAATACAGGGATTGTACTTGCTCACTGCTTTCTCCAATATATTTTGACCACGCTAACTTTTGTTATCACCATTATCGCAAAGATACCGGCCTGGCAATGCTGTCAGCCAGAGCATGCTGGTGAGCAACACCACAGTCATAACTGGCTCTTTGCCTGTGAGTGATGATGCTGTTTCTGAATTAATGTTATGCTTACTGAATAGTAACTATCTTGGATTCTTGGATATAATACAGATCTTTTCATTTTTAAATTGCTTTTTGTCAGTACAGATGTTTGCGCACTCCAAGGATTTAGGGCTTGCATTTGTCCATTTCTTTCATTACTGCTATCAAATTTTATTATTGCAACTATTGTTCTAATGCTCTAGAAATTTACTTACATACTTAACTTAAAAAAGACTGTCGTAGAGGCCTGACTTTACCAATGACTCACCCCAAGACTCACAAAAATTGTGCAGCCCATTACCTTGCTAGTGTGACTACCTCAGTGTATTTCTGAGGCTTAACTTTATTTTGCTAATGAGTATAAGTTATAGAACTATCAATCATCTGCCAGTCTGGCAAAACAGTGAACGTAATTTCATCTGGCCTCCTTGACCTGTTAGACTTCAGTGGCCCTACCAGGAGTTACAACTCCAGCCAGCAGAGATGATAGAATCACTGTAACACAGGCTTTTTCATTACCGCAAGGGGTAGCCCTCAAAGACTGAAATCTCAGTGGTGGTGCTCGTAAAGATTAACATTCCTGCTAGAAACCACTGCCCAGCATTTCAGAACACTTCTACCTAAAGCTAATGCCAGAATGCATACTTAGGTGATGAAACCAAAGTAGCCCAGTTTGGGAAGGCAGTGAGTACTCACAGCCTTCAGCAAATTTTTGGAATGAAGTGAAAATAGTATGTGAAATAACACACCTAAGAGAGACAAACACAGTGAAATATGGCTACAGTCTTTACAAGATAGAAATAAATCTTTGTATGAACTTAAATAAGAAATTCTTAAAAGGTAAAGTGACTAATTGCTTCTTTTTATGTAGTTTAATTTATGGCCTAAAGCCAAGAACAGATTTTAAATTAATCAAAGTTTCGTAAATAATTATGACTTCATTGTGATACGAACCTGAACGATGGACTAAATAATAGGTTAATTAATTGACTGACTCTTTCATTGAACACAGTATCAAATGAAAACATTCATCTATTATTTCTATTCATTTGTATTTAGATGTAAGCACTTACAAATATGACTCCTTGCCATACTGAAACACGATGGAGTATTACAGCGTGAAGTGTTGAGAGAGAATTTGTCATCCATCTGAAACTGCAGGCAAGGGTGACCGCAACACCTCCTCTTAGCACATGCGGCCCAGTGCATGCCATGTTTGATTTGCCAAAGAAAAGGTATTAACACTTGCCCAGCCCATCCATCAAAATCACTCCTTCAGGAAACTCCCTCCCTGCTCTCTGCAGAAGGTTCAGGGTCGTACAAGCAGTGCATTGAATCTGGGTAATACAGTCCATCTACACAGGTTGTACACAGCACACTATGTCTAACACCAGCTTGCAGATTTGGGGTGGATGTAGGGCAATCAACGCACTAAAGAACCTCTGCCAAGCACAGGAGTCTGCACCCCATATAAGATTGGTACCACTGCCTCTCTGAAGATTTCAGTGCTCTCAGACAACTTCATATAATCACTCTTTGAAGATGCTTATTAAAAAGATTATAGTATACAAGAGCACAGTTAGCAGTTGTTCACAAAGGGACCTGAATGTGGAGGACGACATGGAGATATTCATGAAATAAATACATCCATGACTCTGCATTTAAAAAAAAAAACCCAAACATTTTGAATGTAGGGCATCTGTAACTCAGGTGCTAAGCTAACAGGTTGGCAGGCCAGCATGTTTTCTTTTACTCCTTTTGCTAGTTCCAGGTTATGTTTTCAAGTGTCAAGTCACATTTCAGATCAGTGTTGCATATTTTCTTACCAGCAAAGCAAAGCAATACCGATCTTCTAAAATAAAAGCGCATATTTATTTGAAAGCACCCTGCAATACAGCACCAGACAAATTAAACTGCATTTAATATTTCCTGTGTTGGCTTTGTATTATTTATCAAATGCTTCAATTTAGTAAAATATATATATATTATATGAGTATCCTTGAAACTACATTACCATTTCTCAGAACCCTCCAACAAGGGCTTTGTTGTTCAAAGCTGCCATAAAGAGAGCTGCGCCAAAGGGAGCTATTTGGACTGCACAACAATGAACTTTATTGATCCTGCAAAAGCTATAAACACTGTTACATTTTGCTGAGTGCCATCTATGGGCACATTTGCCATCAGCTGATAATGGGAGTGTATATACATCTTTGTATCGTTGTTAAAGACAATACCGCTATGCACCAAAGAATTCAGCCAACACATGCTCCAAAATATCTAATTCTGGAGTGTGATCTTTGCAACCTTAATGTTGTCTTACTCCAAATATTTAAGTTTAATTGGCATCGACCCTGGACCCACACTGAAAGTGCAACCTGATACAAGACTGCAAATTTTTCTGGCTTTTATTTACAGTAGATTAAATTGTTCCAGTTATGGCCTTGACAACTATAGGTGTCTGCCAGTCCATTCACTCATATTAAAAAAAAAAAGGCGTGTGCATGCAAGTGAAATAACTGTGCACCTAAATACGTGTTTTCATAAATAATATGGCAGGGTATTCAGTAAAAGCACCGTATTTGGATAAATTCTGTGTGTATAAAAAGATACAAAGTAGTGTCTGTGTCATGTACGGATCTACCAGTGGGGGTACGTTAATGCATGACATGTTCCTGCTTGCCTTGTCTGGCAGGATGCCTCTTGGAGCATGTCTTTGCTCCTACCCAGGCATGTTTGCTTTCCTAGGTCTGGGAACAGCGTACTTGCATGGCCAAGTCTCATCCCATATGGAAATAAAGCATGGCTAGTTTGTGTGCCCAGACTGGGAAGCACAGAAAAGAGAGCTCTTGCAGTCTGGTACCATAAACGTAGCCAATGTCAACAGGGTTTATTTTACAGTGAACATTAAAGAGGAGATTTTCAAAGAAACATAAGAAAGTCATGAGTGATCAGGGATCAAACACCTTTAGGCTCCTCTGAATAGCACAAGGTAAAACAAAACCACCAGTACACCAGCCCATACCAATTGCCACATTATAATGCTCCCTGAGGCTTCAGTCCAGGAAATCAGGATCTTGTTTATGGAAACATAATTAAAGCACTTTCCTTGCTTTCCTGTAATAGACACTTTAGCACCTGGTAACCAAAGGGAAATAGCTGAAAAGTCTGTCCTTGACTTTCACTAAGACCATGCATTAGAAGCCTATTTGCCCTCCTGGTCCCACATTCACATGCCAGGGCTTCTTTGACTCACTGGTAACAAACGAGACTGCACACCCCTAAACCCTCTGCTGCTTGGTGAGCCTACCTGCAGAAGCTTCCCTCCCCTTCCCACTAACAGGAATTTAACTATCTACCATGCATTTTTAAGAGGCCCAAGTGCTTTACACCGTTTAAATGTTTGGACCCTTATACCTGCTACAATGCTGGGAATATCAAATGGGAATCCTGCACTTAACACCCACAAGTGATTCACATACATGTTTCCCTTGGCTCAGACTGTTCTCAGGCCCATCTGTTTGAAAGCACCAATCCTGCTTGCAGGTCCAACGCTCACACAGTGATGCCAAGGGACGGGAACACTGAGTAGGAGAACACTCGCTCACATAAGGCTACAACAGTCCTTTCCTTTGCTTCCACGCCTGCCATCATGCTACGTCACTTCTGCTGCAAGTCTCACTGAAAAAGGGTTCACATCTGCTCGGTTGAAGTATGCTGCCATGGAAGTGAGACACAGTGCAAGCGAGCTCCAGCTACACATGGCGGCTGTTGCGGATGAAGCCTGTCTTCGCAGGCTTGCCCAGGAGCTCACGCCTGTAGCAGAAATCTGTAGCTCAAGAAACAGGGATTCTACTGCGGACAAATCTCCTTCTTATTTGAAGGAATTAATGCAGTGGAGGTGCCACAGGGAGCTTCACAGAGCTCCCCACACACATACTCGAGTCCTAAGATTCTAATAAAAGACACAAGTCAGAAACAAAGGACTCTGAGTAATGAAATGATTAAAGAGAAAACGCAGTTGAAAACTCCTGGAACACATTATAATTTAATATCTCATTATTTACTAGGCACATTGAACATAACATGAATTTCCCTCTGCTCCACCAAGCCCACTTCATACTCCACAGAGCCTACGCTTCTGTATCTCATCCAAGCTGAGATAAAATTGTCTTGTGTATCAGACAAATGTAATACAGAGTAGCCTACACTTTGATAATGTATAATCTGAATGTTCCCAACAGTCCAACTTCCACATCATTTGGAGAATTTGCACTCACACATTTTCAATGCATAATGAGTGGCTTTAGCAGTTCATAATTATTAAGTAGTTATTTTACATGCCCTTGTGACTGGTAAAAAATACCACAGAGAAAAAAGTAACCAAGGGTTCGAATAAAATATTCTGCATAAACCTAGAAGTTCTTGTTTTAAATCTGCATTATCATGTTGGTTCAGATCTGTAGGCTTACATCTGAACAAACATGAACTTCAGGGACATTTGAAATTCAGCTCTGAATCCTGACCCGGATTTTCTAAACGACCTTTGAAATTTGGAACTAAATCCAAATGTTGCAGAGTCTCTACCTGGAAGCCATTTGCTGATGGATTTTCATTCAGTCTAATGTAGGTGGCAAATTATGCTGGGAATAAGTCATTTTCAAGAGATCTAAGGTCTGGCATACAGACTACTGCATCCAGCAGGTTTAAATGGAAAACAAAGGTTCTTCATTTACCTCTGAGGCTTCTGTCTGATTTATTTTGCTTCTCTGGTTTGCATTTATTTGATTGTTTTTGCCAGGTATAATGGAGAAAATGCAGGCATTGCTAGGGAAAACTGTAATCTGCAGTGCTCTGAGGCAGCCCTCAAACACAGTGACCTCTTGAAGACACCTCTGAATCAGAGCAGAAAGGAGAGATGGCAACCCACAGCCGGCCAGGCCTTTGCAGCTTGCCCAGATGTCAGCAAACTAGTCTTTACTGGCCAAGATTGAAAGAGCCATAAATTTTTACAAAGAAGTGAAGCACATACTTAACTTTGCTCACATATTTAAACTTAAGAATGCATTTAACTGCTCTGCTGAACATGGACAGGCACAGCCACGTGCCATGCTGCTCTGGGGATGTAGGGTCAGTCACTCTCAGAGCACTGAAAGCTTCTCAAAAAACTCATGAAAATGGGAAACAGAAGACGTACTATTTATCGGGTAACTACTGCAGTGTCAAGAGATGGCAATTAGGAAAGTCTCCCTTTTGCAGTCTCTGACATCATCTGATACCACACTACGACAGCCTCAACACTCCTATACCCTTTTTTGTGAAGGCAGACATTCAACATATATTGGTAAGCTAGCAGACCATTCCTGAACAGAAACTGAATATAATGAATATATAAACATAATTCTGAAAAGCTGACCTGTACTTATTATTACTATCATTAGTCTTGATTACATTGGACCATGCACAATTAAAAATACTAACAAAGAAATATATGTTACAAATGCACAAATATTCAGAGGCAGAAGTCAGTCATCTTTTCAGACGTCTGTCAGTTGCTCTGGTAATGTGTTGAAGAAAACAAATTAAGATTAAAAAAATCAGTCTAGTTACTACCTGAAGAAACTGATTGTCCTTTAAAATAACTTCAGATTTATGAAAAGGTAAAACCCAAAATCTTGAATACAGATTGAGAAAAATGTCCAAGTTCCAGGGACAGGAAGAAAGCTACTGAAGCAAGTATTTTGTTTGCCTTTCGACCTTTTCTGCACGCAGAACTCCCTGCAGTGATCTCCAGCTCTGCTTCCCAAGTGGTTACTGTTAGAAAGAAGCAATCTACCTCCGACCGTCCCTTAATCTGCATTTTTCAGGACAAAAATTTCTTGGCCGCTGTGCTGATCACCCAACTAGAATTTTTAAGTACCCTCTGATATGCTCCCATCTAAGGAGCGCTATGTCCTCTGCACATTTTGCTATCTCACTGTTGATTCTCCTTTCTTAACGAGAACTATGAACACATTTTATTTCTGCTGTACTGGCAGAAAATTTATGTCTCTACAGATTCTTCGGCATGATTGTCTCTGCATTTCATGTGAGCAGTGGTAATTTTTTTAATTGCACTGTTTTCATTCATATTTTGAATAGAAATTACATGTAGATAAATAGAACTAAGTTTCGACTGAGATGAAGACCACAGGAGTCAGGATTATCATACCAGTCTTTTACTAGCATTACGTGTGGTTCAAAGATGACCTGAACTTTCTTCCCTCATCTTAGAAAAAGAAACATGAATCAAAAGTCAGCCTTTCATTTTAATCAAATTGCCCTGATTATCTGGTATGGATCTAAAGGAGGAAGGGTTTAAATAGCTCCTACAATGGAAATATTTCAGAACTAATTTGACAGTACAAGCAAAAAGAAGCAATTAATAAAAGAAAATGAAATTACATTGTAGTAATCGGGGAATGGCTCAAGAAAGGGCACACAGATTATAAGAACAAGCTGATTACTGTGGATTGTTTCTACATAAAAAAAAATCCATGCCCTTCATGCTACTGAAAAGGAAGAAAGCAAAAAGAAAACATAAATTTGTCTGTCTATACAAACGCATTACTGAAGTTTGCTGGACTTTGCGAAAAGAGAGCAGTTTCATATTAATGAGAAAAACAGATCTGATGATATAGTTCTCTTTCTGGGGAATCAGGGGTAATTTTCTGCAACGGAGTTCATGTCAGTGTTAACTGAGTGGCAAATTCTGAACCAGACTTCTTGCTGAATGCTTAGGAAGGAAAATCAAAATCCTTCACTGAGGACAGAGCTCTCATTTCTTGCCCCTTCTACCACAGCTCTTGTGAATAATAAAATTTTATATTGCCCAAAGAGCCTCTTATCTGGAGGTAGTGCTGATAATTCTGTCTTCTTCCCTGGGAATGACATTACGTTGTGCAGACAAACCCCAACAGCTACGGAACAGTTGAGGTTCACCTTACATCAAAATGGAGGCTTGCCATTGAGCTCTGGCCAATGTGAAACTTGACAAACTATTAAAAGACCCTGTGAGCACTCCCTGAGTCCTCCTCTAGCCAGTGAGAAGTAAAGTAAGTTAGGGGTTCTGCCTCAAAAATGTAAAGCAATCATGATCCTTACCATAAAGTGCCAATGAATTTTATGTATCCAAAATTATAATCCATCAAAGGTCAGACAAAGTCTACCACATGCTAATAGATCAGCATCCTAAAATATTATAAAAATATTTTTCAGCCTGACAGATTAACTAGCAAACTACAAAAACAACTGGCATGTGGGAGGATGTGTTACAAGGACATGATTGGATTGCCTTTAACAACTGGTTTTGCCTGTAAGATTCGTGCCTTAGTTTTTCAAATGTTTGTTAAAGGCAGAAACTAAAGCAGAGCTGGATGCAGCTGTAACCCCCTCAAAAACCCTCTTCTGTAAGAGGATCAAGTTAGGAGACTCTGCAAATTGAAGAGCTGTAATATGAAACTTCATGTATAGCCATCATCAAGCAAGGTAACTCAGAAACTGGAAAGCCTTGTCTTAGAGTTAATGCCTTGATCCCAACATATCATTCGCACTGTGAGAAAAAATGTCAGAAAGTGAAAATCCATGAAACAAGGTTATGGAAAAAAAAAAGGACAAAATAAACATTGTGACTGACAATGTGCTGATATTGATTTGTTTTCATTCCTGCAACAGGTACTTACTTCCTGGTTTGCCAAAATCTCATAGCATCCTTTATGTCTGAGTTATTCTGAGGCCTGATCTAGTATGTTTTTAACCAAATATTAATTATGAGTATCTATGCCAAGCATTACCACTAAAAAATGGGATATTTATCCCGTCCAGTGCCTGAGCTCAGAGGTATTCAACTCTCAATGTTTTGGACTGCCAGAAAATAAAACTGTGATGGTAAAGGATGTGGTTATGTGGTAAGTAGTGGAGAAATTTCCTTTTAACTAAATACAAAGAGTAAAAGAGTTTCCTGATTATTAATGATAACCTTGTGCTCGGAGCCTAGCTAAATCAAAGCCAAGTGTTCTCAACCACAAAAACAAGAAAAATTATGACTCCATGACAATCATATGTGGTCTGGTTATATGCATTCTACAGGCTCCCACAGATCCTCCTAGCACTTAGACCAGGACCAGCTCATCTGCTGTCCTATGATGAACCACGCCAGCCCCAAACCCACCAACTTTCACAATTCTGTAGTTAAAGAAGTGAGGAGGAGGTGGACAAATGTAGCCTGAGGACCACCATTTTGCCAGGGCCCTGCCTATATCTGCCCCCCTGGAGCAGACAAAGCAGCAGACAGCCCCTACAAGCTCAATCACACGTGTGTGTACATGGAACAGGACTCAGCACCCTCTGTGCCATGACTGCCAGGCCAAGACTCTGGAGAGCATACCCCCTGAGATCCTTTCACCATTTGCCAAGAGGATACAGAGGGATTTGGATGCCTTCCCCTTGGAGAAAGCCTTGCTGTGGGAAAGGAAGAGAGGAAGGGAGAAACTCTTGGATTTTCTACTTGTGTACACAGCTTTTGGAGGACTTTTTGGACCTTCTGAAAAGCACTGAACCAAGATACAACATACCATGGACAAGAAATGGGGACACACCTTGCAGCAGCACCGTCAAGATTCAGTGAAGGAACACAATAGACTACTGCAACAGCCATGTTGGTCCTGAACTTTTCTGTTTAGTGTTCAGAGCAAGGGCTGTCTTGATATACACCAGATACAGGCCAAGATACTAGAGACACACAACTTTTTTGCCCTCAAGGACTACATCTATGCTACTAAAATAACGAGGCCAAGCCATGGGCTCCAGCACTTGCATGCCACTGGCCATTCTGGGTGTCACCTTAGTCCCTGGCCTGATGTTCCCCATAGGATTTTGAATCAGATCACCAAGTTTTGAGGGGCAAGCGAGTTCAGCAATGTGCACACAGACTGTGCCACACTCCTCGGTTTCAGAGCAGCAAAGAATCATTGGCACAACGTCTTTCTCAGCGTAGAGACCTGGGTGCGTAAAGAGATTCCTGGGTGCAGAAAGGCAGTCCTAAAAAGTAAAGGGAGAGGCAGCCACCAGTGTTACCAATGGTGAAATACAGACAAGAATAGTACTCATATTCAGTACAAATATTAGTAGCAGAAAAGTTCTGCAGTGTCATGGTTACTCTTTCCTCCATAGCGAGAATGCATCCTGGCATGAGTGCTTGTAATGCAGGTGTTCCCATACCATGAGAAACATGCCAGAACCGATGCTTACACCATTTCAAGATTGCAAGGAATAGGGAAGCGTTGCTGCTGCTGACAGTGGTGCCTGCTGCCGCTGCTAACTGTAGTACCCTTCGGAACAACCCTTCCCCTAAGAGAGGGTAGAAATGACAAATTGAAGTGTTAATTTGTTAAACTGCAATAGCACTGTCAAATTAGCCTGGCTTAATGCTAAAAATAATTCCATTCATTACGGCAGAGCCAAAACAAGTATCAACTACAGAGCCAAAACAAGCATCATACCTTCTGATAGTAAAATTCTGTGTGCAGAGCAGTCTTACAAGTCCAAGAGAGAAAACAGGGAAACAAGTAGGCGGCTCAGAGTATTCAGCTCATACAAACGGAGCAAGTCCAACAAGGATATTGCCTCTGAAGACACTTCAGAGAGTGAGCATATGCATCTGCTGAACACCCCCAAGGTTCACCAAAGAAGTGGCTTGAACCCAAGCTTCTCTGACTGCTGCTCTGGTAGTATCAAAGACTGTTCACTTGTGACAAAACCAACAAGTACCAAGTAGTGAATTGCCTCCTAACACACAAAGAAAAAAATACAGTCACAATTCTTTTTGTGGGTGGAGGCCAAGCTGAGTCTGTTTCAAGCATCAGTGCCAAAATATCATCTACAGTTAAAGCATTGCTGACAATGTTGTTGAGGCTACATGAGATGGAGCAGACTACAGGTCACCCTGCAGCTTGGAGGTATATTGGCTCTGTGGTGGTAGCAGTACAAAAATGTGTTTGTGTCAGTAAAGTAAGCAAATATGACTCAAAGCACACAGGCAGCAGACACTCTGAATAAGAATAACCACAACTTTGAAGTGCCAAGGCATGGTGGCCTACAGACCCTCACTGCTGGACAGCTGCCGCGGAAATCTAACAGGACGTAATTGAAATTAATGATAGAAGAAAGCAATGCTCACAAGCTACCACAATTACTGCTTTGGAAAAGCAAAAGTTCTTTTCTATCACTAATATATTCAGGAAGACCTTAGATAAAGTGAATCTATGCCATTTGATAAAATACCATTGTACAGGGGTAATTAAGAAGGGGGGCAGGGAAACACAGGCACTGCAGAGGCCCTGCCATAGTCTCACAACAGGAAATACAAAGTTGTGGGGAAAAAAAAACAGGTCCAACTGGAACAGACAGCATAGCCTTCACCATCTGGGAACTTACTCCCCTTGTATGGAATGATCTCTAAGCCCACGTTAAAAGATCAATGAACTGCAAAAGATGTCTCAGTCTGCCTGGGAATCTGAAGAATGAGTGGAATTTGGTTCTGCTTTGATTTCAATTTACCCTGCCCACATTACAATTTTGTAACATACTGTCAACCTAAAAATATTTGCTCTCTTGCCAGTGTCCTATCCCTAAAGAAAGGGAAACAATGATATTTTGATTGTGATGGGTAAATGGCAAAAGCATCCGAAATAAAGTAGGGGTGCGGTGGAGGTGAGAGGGGGGATAGCTGGGGGAAGAGTCATTCCCTAAATAGCCCAGTAAGCCAATGCTTTAATACTTATTGTGAAGCGTGATCACGCTGCTAATGAAGCAATAAATCCTCCCTTGCATTGGTGCTTGAGGGAGGGGGGTCAGAAGGTGGAGAGAGCTCCCTTTCCTTTCTCATTACAAGCAGCAATGCAAAATGCTTTAATAAAGATCAGTAATGTCCTAGAAGGAATAATCAGCTAATGCTTCTCCTCACAAACCCATGCCACAGAATGGCATGGCTCCTTGGCTCCTCTGGCTTTTCTCTCAGGAGCCCTGTCCTACAGCCAGCGCCAAGCCTGGCCCTGCCCTCCCTGCCAGCCTTCGCCTGCTTTGGGACTTCGATACTTCACTTCCAGACCTGCACCAGCCAATTTAAGCATAGGCATCACTGAGCAATGCCTAATTCCCCTCACAGGTACATATACTAAAACGCCCTTATTTGAAATTGTAAAGGAGAGAAACATTTACTTTCCCCAAAATTGAAACTGGCAATGAAAGATGGGCAAAATCTCTCTCTAATTAACGCTAATCTGTCTGCCTTGTGTACGCACTAGTGAGGGAGCCACAGTACGCTGCAGATCAGAAGATAAAAGCACACTCAGGAGTTCAACTGCTTTAGAAGCACAACATCTGTTAGCCATGTTATTCTGCAGCTACCCAACAAGCAGAGCACTCTTCATAATGCTTAATAGCTTATGCATTATGTATGCAGCCCTTGATACAGAGGCACTCGGGTTCAGGATTTCATTCTGCGCAAGTCTCAAATTAGAAAACTACGGGCAAATCTGGGAAGTGTCTCTCTCTCCCCTCTCCATCCTCGCGTGGTAAGTGAGAGCTCAGGGCCAAATTCTGCTCCCAATTACGCTAATATGGTTCCACTCACAATTAGCCCGGCATAAAACAGAATGGTATCCAACCTTAATTCACTCAGGATTTGGAATTAGAATAAAATTGCAAGAAATCTTGTTAGAAGAGAACATTTTAACTCACCTATTGTTGTAATATCCTTGATTGATATATCCACTACATTATTACTACAAATTAATAAAGGAAGGGCATGCATTAATGGAGTTTATAGGTTTTTCAATTACTGTTTTCCTATTATTCTTTCTATTATTCAATTCACGAGCTTCTTCATATAATTTATCTAACTCCAATGCATTATAGTGCTTCAGAATTTATGAAGTGTATACAAAGCATATAAATCCTATTAACTCATGCCATCATACTTATAATTGAGTCAATTAAAACGTTATGTGTGTCTACAGTACATAAAGGAGAGGGAGAATAAAGCTGAGACCAAGGGGTTAATCAATTCTTGATTACTTACATTTTCTTAAACTTGTCTGCCACAATGGAGCCAAGACGCAGCGTGAACGTGCTACAATTCTGCTCGTTAGACCCTATCGCCCAGGATGCACTGTTCAGGCAACATAAGAGACTCAAGAACAACTTACAACAATTTTCATGTTTTTGAGGCCAAAGGAATCATTTTGTTCTTCTAATATGACTACTCCCATGACACAAGCCCATAGGATTTCACTCAGGGATTCCTCTATAAAGCTAACAGTTTCTGGAAAAGTGGGTTTTTTTTAAGTATCCAACCTTCATTTAGGGATTTCCAGCTATTTGTTCCAATTTTGTAACATTGCCTCACTGATAAAAATACATGTCCTGGCAGGTTTTCACACCGTATATGCATGCCCATGTTAGGTATCTAGCTTAGGAATGATTCAACAGATCAAAGTGAAGGACTGAAGTTCCCTGCCTAGTCAATGAGAAGAGGCAGGCAGTCAGCTCCGGCGTATAGAGTCAGAGCGTCTACATGAGATGCCTGAAAGACCTAAAAACAGACTAGGAGCATGAATACCTATCCCGACTTCTGTTCTGAACTGCTCGAAATCCTCCTCCTACTGATAGCTGTTCCTTCCAACTATTGTCTTTGGCAATGTACTTCATTTGCTAGACTGAATAGACATCTACTTTCTCTATAGCCATACATACAACTCCACAGTAATTAAAACACACAGAATTTGCAATGTGATAGCGAGACAGATTTTCCAGAACTCAGACCATTCATAGAGGTCTTTTCTCACCTCTTCCCTTTTTGCTGCTATTTTTATTCTAGTGCCAGCATATACTGTAACTCAACACAGGGTTTCGTCAACAGAATCATAAGTGCCACTGAACTGAATTTGTGCTACAAAGTCATTTAAGTGCTTTTGAAAATCACACCCTTGAACTCCTGATATGTCTGCAGCATTATCCCAACCACAGAATCCCTGTGCAACATCAATGTATTAATTCCTATTTGTAAGGCGCTTTGAAGATGTTCATACTACTGCATTGCACCCTGCAGATTTTCACTGATGCTAATGTGGCACAACTCCGCTTTCCCCCTCCCCCCAGCCTGAACCAGTCTATTGAGAGCAACAAGAAAGACCAGAAAATGTGTTTTTCCCATACATATGAGAAGACAAATTTTGATATCCCAGCATGAATTATTCCACACCACACAAAAATGCTAATTAAGCCTTTATTCTATAACCTGACAGATGTTTCTGATGCACTGTTCATTCATTTCATACTGTACAAAAGCTAAAGTTTTAAACTTTTTGTATTATGATGAAATTAGCATTATTCATGAAGACAGCCATCAGAAGTCTACTTGAAGCGCTGTCCCATTCCTCAGAGGGAAGAATATCAAAAGACATAGCTGAAGATTGCCCTCCCTTGAGCATCAGGTAGACACGCCACATCCACACATGCACGTAAGGAGCCCACAGGCCCCCGCTCCTCCTCACCACACACCTTCACATGTCTTTCCTACCAGGAGCATCTTCTGCTGCACATACATTACAGTCCTGGTGGTTTAAACTTATTTTACATACCCAGCCCACATAACTTAATGCTATTCATATGGAGAAACAGTTCAAGCAAAAGAAATGGCTGTTTTTGTGATGGTAACACTACAGGGAAAAAGGTGAATCCAAAGATTTTGTGCCTGATTACCCTACGCCTCTGTTGCAGGGAAGTTCGTCTCACTGCTTTTTGGTCCTGACAGCGACCAGAGTCTGCCTTGGGAGCAACCCGCTCCACAGTCCCCATGCATTCCCTGGCGTAGCACTCGTTTTGGCCAATGGCCATGCTGCACCTCTCCTGCTGTCACACTTGCCAGGATGGACTGGCAAAGTCAAACTCAGTTTTTGCACATGTATTGCTTTATTCCCCTAACTCTCCTACGGCAGGGTAGTACGGCACGTATGCCCCAAGGAATGGCCCGTCTCAGACTCAGCCTATCCTCAGCCCCAGGGAGGAGCTCGATGCCAGGGCTGGGGCTGCCCCCGTGCCCCCCGGCTGCCCTGGTCCTGGCCAGGGTGGTGGGACAGGCCTTGGCTGCCAGCTCCTGCTCTGCCACCCCTGTGACCGCCTGCTGCTCCCAGACACCAGCCCTTGCCGTGCAGCCCTTGCCATGCCCAAGGCTTCGCTTACGCAAGCCACCACTGGCTCCCGTCACCCACGTCCTGGCAGTGTCACTGCAAACTCATCTTCATCCTTGTTCCTTTTGTCATATCTTCGACACATCTACACAATTTCCTTCTGTATTTTTGACTCCACTTACATATCCCTATTCCTTTTCTCCTCCATTCCCCTAAAAAAAGCACATTAATACTCCAGCCTACTCAGTCTCCTGCCCTTGTCACCAAACCAACATCTGAGAAAACACTTGTCCTTTTCTCTTTGCTCTCTGGAGTAACTGTCAGGAAAAGACAGATTTCTTAAAAAACACAGATTCAGCAATTACATACTGTTACTTGGAAGGAACGTTGTCCCTGGGGTAGTGATTATACATATAAAGACAATAATAAGACCGAAGGCTGCAAAGCTGTGTAGCAAAGGTAGAAATCTTAAAGTCTGTCTTTACAGTTCTCCAAAGGTTTAATATATAGCATAAAAAAGCCTATTTTACACGTCTGTAAGTGCTGTGAAAACAATTCATTTACCTGTTCATCACAAATTACACTACAACACATCTCAAGAAATGCATCAGTAACAGGATAAACAGAAACAAATATGCATGAAATAGATGCACAGAAATTAATATCTCTAACAAAGGACTGACCTGGTTTTTTTCTATTTGAAAACTTTTGAAATTGTATTTATTACCAGTGTATACCAGAGTTATTACCTGAAACTATAAAGCTGGCGATCTAAGGGATGTGGTCTATCACTTATTAAAGAAAAGCTAAGTAGCCACCTGATCATTGCTTTATGTACTTACACAGTACATCAGTAGATACACCTGATAAAGGCTTCTAAAAGCAGAATTTAGCCAAGCCAAAAAGGTCTATGACAAATTCATTGCTGTACAGCAATGACAGAGTTAGGTAAGCGAAACCCGGAAGAGCGGCACAGACAATTTAGCTACAAGTTTATCAAGAATCACGACGGAATATCAGACTAAGGATGCAACCAAAAAAAAGGAAGACATGAGACTTCCCTACCAGGATCTGCAAATCTTAAACCTGAATTCCCTTCCTTTTTCCACTTTGAATCCAAACACCAGATCTTTGTACAGGATCCCTGTTCATGGGAAGAAGAAAAAAAGGCAGTCCAAAAAATCTGTTCTATGATCATGTATCTAGAGCAAGCAACTGGGCAACGCTAAGAAGGATGCGATAATGACGCTGTCCTTCCTGTGAATGCAGAAGCAGTGGGAGAGCCAGAGACAGGCTCCCCCCTCTGGCAGCAGAAATCGAAACGGCACCCCTCTTCTCTTGCACAAACTCAACTACTGTGCAGTTCAGGATTTGCAACGTTGGAGAACAACAAAAGCAGGGGATGAATTTTCAAATACCAGTTGCACAGCGACCTTTTTTACAACAGCCTTGGGGTTAGGGCAGTCTTCTCAGATGCAGGACAGTGGGATTTCAAAGAACCCAGACTGAGACAACAACTGACTTCAGTTTTCCTACTGAAAAAAAAAAATATGTTTGAAAGTGTTCCTGATCCATAGGCATTTGCATGGAAAACAGCTCCCTTTCTTTGTCTGGGGAGTTAAAAAGACAACAGCCATATCTGCCTTCTGATGAACTAGATACAAAGAAGAAATTTCCTACAATAAGGTTGGTGAAACACTGGAACGGGTTGTCCAGAGAGGCAGTGGAGGCCCCATCCCTGGAAACATTCAAGGTCAAGTTGGACGCACCTCTGAGCAACCTGATCAAGCTGAAGACGTCCCTGTTCACTGCAGGGGGTTGGACTAGATGACCTTTAAAGGTCCCTTCCACCCCAAACGGTTCTATGATTCTATGAAGGACCGAGTCCTACTAGCACATGCTGGGGGACTCAGTATACCCACGAGGTGGTGGCCAACAAGAGGTTCAGGAGCACACGGCTCAGGCAAAAGCTAAAAGTCAAGGAGCTGTGTCTTACCTATGGAGTATGAAAGTTTCCTGGTGCTCCCTGTAATCCCAGTTTCAGTTCATCCAAGCATAGGAACTACCAGCATACACTCCCACATCACCAGCTCACCCAGCTTCCCTCCGAAAGACTGTAGCAGCCAGGCATGGGACCTACATGCAGTCAGGGTGCTTTCCCTCACTGAAGGCTTCTCACTGTCACAGCCTGGAAATGCTTGGTCAGATGACCACAGCCTTGGCCGTGTACACCAGGGAGAACTGCAGCATGGGGAGTCTCAGGGACAAAATACTTTGTAAGTTCAGACACCTCCAAGCTAAGGCAGCGGCTGTTGAAGAATTCAATATTTCACTATTTTGTGTGATTTATGAGACACAGTGAGATTAAGCTAATCTATATTTTGACATCCACCATACTGACCTAGTCACTCTTGATTCCCTTTTTAGTCTATGGATCTTTTCAGTCTAGGTGTCTTTAAAACATGGTCAATTTAAACCGTCCTGGATGTCCCACTTAAGAGTTGAAAATCACATCCTCCCTCTGGATAGAAGAATGGGTCTACATGACCAATAAGCAGCAGCTATCTGTTGTATGCACACTGATGTACCATCAGAAGCTGGACTTGTTTTGTTTTATGTGACTATGTCCTGTGGAGCTAGCCCTAAAGATCACAATGACTCCTTCTGTCCTTAAAATCTATTAATCTTCTAATTAGAGCTAACTTAAATGAAATGCATTTTTACTTTTTTTTTCATAGACAACTATCTCTTTCATCAGTAAAACACTGACATTTTTTAAATGAGCTCCCCTAATAACAAGGGAACATTAATACACCTTATTAGTATTCTTATCTAATAGTAAGACCACAGGCTTGTCCAATTACACATTTTTATGCCATTAGAAAATGAAGTGTGAAAATACCGTAGGAATAGGCTACATGTAATGGCACACTCCAGATACCACAAAGAACCCAATGTAAACAGAAAACAGCCAATTAAGTAACTCTTCCAGGTATCGGGGACCGGGGGAACGCATAGTGCTGGGAAATACTCCACTATACTTCATGAATTGTCTTCAAGCATACATGCAATAATTTTATATCAAATATTTGGGATACAGTTAAGTGATGCAGAAGCAGGAGAAAAACAGGAAGAAAGCAGGGGGCTGCATAAGTAGGAGATGTCTCCTCTCAAGCTTTCAGCTCTCTCTTTCTAGCTCTTATGAAAAGCTTGCAGCGGCAGAAGACAACAGGAGATGTGCCATTTAAACACAGGTAGGCCATTACTATATTGTTTAGAGTAATTGAAATGCATTGCACAGGATTAGTTGCCTGCCAATCATCCCAATTAAGCAGACGTGTCATTGATCAGGACAGCAATTAAGAGGATTCTAGGCTATCAGCAATTTATTCTTAACGGCCTCAAAATTAATTACTTTCAAGCCCAGAACCAGGTTCAACATTCTTTACAAAAAAGAAAAGAGAGAGTTATTGGAAAATTTCTTGTCCTTTTCCCACGAACTACCTATGAGCTAAGCTAGACTAGGTAAATTGACAATACTCCAGAGCTCTAAAATAGTAACAAATTATTCCATTATTATCTGCTGTTAGCGACAAGAAATGACACAATAAAACGGAGCGACACTTGATGGTTTTTTTAATCTGTATTTGCAATGTCCCGATAAGCCAGTGAGCGATTCAGACTCCAACGCCAGCATGTGGTAAGGCGAAGGCTCTGCGAGACGGCCAGCGCTGTCCTGCAGGTTCTCTGGGAATGCAGAAGTGCAGCCCTGCAAACCACCAAACTCTTGGCACCCCTTCAGACACGTCCAGTTTCAAACCAGTGGGACTCTCCCCATGCTTAAGTGCTCTGGTTGGTGTCCTCGGGCTCAGCACCCACTAACACCCAGGTCTGACCTCTGAGAACGTTGATTAGTTTGACTCCTGACTGCCTGCGCTACGAGCATGCTGGGACACCTGGCAGAGGGCCTGGGCAGGTCTCTGCCACAGAAAAAAACCAGTGCAGGCAGGCGAGACCAAAAGAGCGAGGCATCGCACTCCAGGTAGCTCAGGGGCTCTCTGCAGCTGAGTCGCTACGGGGATGAGTTGGACAGAAAAAACTGGGTAATTAGATAGGCAGACTGAGCAGTGTTGGACCCCGGGAACACTGAGGAGTCAAGTTTGGTCATAACCTCAGCCTCGGCACAAATCAGAAACCTAATGAACCTTCGTTGAAGTTACAGTGAGAATCCTTGTGTGTGCTGCACTACATTGGTCTATGGTTTTGGAGGGGTTTTTCTCCTTTTCTGTCATATCCTTTCTGTTCATATAGCTTTTATTCATGTGCATCAGTAAGGAAATAAACAATGAACATCTCAATTGGAATATTTATATTTTTGCTTTTCTCATGCTTTTGTTGTAACATTAAAACCACTGTGAACTGAGCAAAGAAATTAAAAACATATGTAACACCTCCAAACAGCACACTGATATTTGAATTCTAATGTACAGCAGCATGTACGAATATTATTTTGAACTAAGCTCCAAATCTTTGCACAGGTTTTTACCTTTCTGAAAAATCAAGTATTTGGTACTACAGAAATACATTCCCTATTTTAAAATATTTATTATGCAGAAAGCATAATGTTTGCTGTTAATTATAGGATACATTAATTACCTCTATATAAATATGCTATTTTACAAACTACTCTTTACATAACGTGCATTTTACTTTATGTGCATCATTTCCTTTTACAGGATTTGCAGTTCCTAAAGGGAGATGGCAACAGTGATGCAGACCTTCAACACACCAGACAAGGAGGAGGAGGAG
>Ga0065711_1037643_pt1 | contig 19618 bp, 8 predicted proteins | sample Hoacrofraction12_FD_59098 | JGI IMG/M metagenome (GOLD analysis project Ga0065711, IMG submission 59098) | Hoatzin crop microbial communities from Cojedes, Venezuela - Epithelial fraction 12 v2 (version 2) | ecosystem: Host-associated > Birds > Digestive system > Esophagus > Crop | place... | reverse complement strand
AGGTTCCTCTCTGCCCAGCTTTCCAGCCTATCCAGGTCACGCTGAATGGCAGCACAGCCTTCTGGTGTATCTACCACACCTCCCAGTTTGGTGTCGTCAGCAAACTTGCTGAGGGTACATTCTAATAGCTAGAGTTGGCCAATAAAAGCTGTACTCCACAGAGAGACTCAAGAGTATTTCTGAAATATGGGCTTCCCTTACAGAAGACTTGCCACCAGAACAAGCCAGTAAAGATCTAAATAATTAATAAAAAAGCAGAAACACTGCAATAAGCTTGCTTGCTCTGCATATTAATACAACCTTCAGAATCAAGAAGGAAGAGAAAGTAGCACTAAATTATTTTCAAGTCTAAGTGGGAGTATTTTTCATAAAGCTCCTGGAATATAAAAAGCTTACTCCAGAGGAATTACATTTCTTCTACCACTGTGTACTATCTTCACCAGACCAAAACCAAAATTAAGAATCTTCGAGACCACAAAAAACAAGGACAGGATAAAGAAGATAAAATATCAACAATGCGAAATGTGAGACAGGGTACCAACCACCTTTCACTTCCACTACCCTAAGCAAAGCACAAACATGAAGTCCATCGTAATTACTACAGTCCCCCCTTTCATATCAAATCAATGGTAAGCATTTAACAGCTATCAGTCTTGCTGACTTTTAAAAGATCCTCTTAACACCTCACAAAAAATGGTTTTAAAGCACTTTCAGTTTCAGCTGCTAAAACCAGAACCCTCACACTCTTCAAAGAGCACAGATGAAAACCTCCCACTCCTAGCTGAATTCACAATGACATCTACTCCTCTCCGTATGACAGTCATATGATTCACAGATCCTAGTAAATGGGACCTTGGGTTATTAAGTCAGCAGTAACTGTCAACAGGTGGTGGAGAGAGGAAGAGAGTCCACTAGACTCAATCCTTGCCTTAAATCAGACAAGTATGTCAAGGTCAGATTATTCAGGCTAACTTTCCCCCTCCTGATAGGTGAGAAAGACAAGGGGGAAAACCAAAAAACTCTGTACTATACGCAAGACTTAGCACCTTCTCTGAATTCAGCTGTACAGTATTAAAAACCATCCACTTCAAGTGCCAAATATGCTTTTGGGCTGCATTATAGTTGTCACTGAAACTAAGAAACTTTATCACCAAGACAACATGCTAAAAACATATATTTCTATTCACTTTGTGCTAACTGCTACATATAACCATTCCCCCACTCCCAGCCATCGGACGTGTAAATAATCTTTAGAGACATGAAAAATATTTAATGCATATAAAAGCAAACTTTGAAAAGGAAAATGAGGGCAATATTTCCTAACGTGAAGAAAAGCAATCAGCCCAGCTACTGAAGGCATTGTGTCACTCTCCTGAACACACAGCCATTCGTTATAATGTTGCAGCGAACTAGTTCCCCTTGTCAAAGTAATACATAAGTAATCAAACTGGAATTCTGACAAGTTTGCTTTCCATGCAAGTAAAAGCCAGTACTCAATAATAAAAGACCTGAATTTTAGGAAAATGAAGCTTAGTTTTTTTTTAATTCCTCACCAGTTGTTTACACATATAAACAGAAGCTTGGCAAGGTGCTTTTAAAAATTCTACTGATAATTTTCTACTAGGGTTAACAATGTTTCCACAATAACAAACTTTTCTGTTTTCACACTGAGGCAGACTGAATACACTGAAAATAAGGCAGAGCATTAAGGCATGGGTCCAAAGCAACCAGATTGCTTTTATTTTGCAAATGCTGTAAACATATGCATCTATAAAGCTGTATTACAATATGCTTTTGAAAGAAGCTTTGAACATGCTGAAGAAGCAAGCACATTTCAACACCTACCTCAAAAATTCATGACGCAGGCTCTGAAGAATACACCATCATTAATACGTTCAAAAGACAGTAAGAATGGCAAGCTATTTCATAATTTATATCAAGCTTCCCCTTGGTGAGCGAGTACAGTAAGAATTTACTTACCACAGCAAGTTGTGTCCGTGATGCTACAGTATGAAACACTGCAGGCATCATAAGAGATTCTTCTACTTTCAATTCCATCTCATTCTCTGCTGAAAATGTAGTTTTGGGGATAGCTGGTGGACGTTCACACAAGATCATTTCTTTGTTGAATAAAAAAATTGGGTTGGTATCCTACACTCAAAAAGATAATGAAACCAAACACTGAGTAAAGGCAACATACTGTTAGCTCACCAATTATTTCACCATGTGGGTAACGTGTCTTAAGAACGTGTTAAGCATCACAAGTATAAGTTGAACTCATACACGTCTGTTTCCCAAAGCAAAGAAATCCAGCGAACAGTACAGTACAGAAAAATACTTTAAAATATCTTAGTAAAACATCTTTTTTGTCCCCTATAAACGACAGTTCAGACAAAGAATGCAGTATGCACTTACTGTTCCAGCACTGTAACTACACACTCTTCTGTCTGGTGCCATACACTCTCCTCCATTGACAACCAGTACTTGGTGCTGAATGGCAATCTTATACTTCGTTTGAATTGCATGTTTCAGATCAGCCACACTACAAAAAAAATGGGAAGAGAAGACAACACTATCAGCATATTTGTGTCTCCAATTCTACATATTCCTGTAACAGAGACAGGTGACTTGTCTGTGTCAAAGCAGAACTTAAGTGAACTATTACTTTTTATTCTGCACAGTGACATACTTCTGAGTTTTGTATGTGCTGCTGTAATATGTTATATTCTGGATATTCCGCTAAAAGAAGACAGCCTCTGCATTACTGATCAGTCATTAGCAAACTTTTTCCAAGAAGTTCTGACAGCATGCTGAAATTCTGGATTAAGTCACATCAAGCACTTAAGATAATGACTGTAAAAGTCATATTATGTTCTTTGAATATATACTTTATGAGTAAACAGCTGACTTACTGAAACCCTAGAGGACAACAACAAAAGTTTTAACACTTCATTATGCATAACACAAGCACAATTTCACCTAATCAGCTCTGACTGATTTATTGTACATGAAGTGCAGTACAGCACTTAACAATAACAGGAAATTAAACAATCCATATATAACACAACAAATCCATGTAAACATTACAGACACTTCCAATGCAGAAACAGTATATCAATAGCCTATCCCTGTTTTCGTTCGCTACCCTCATACCTTTAATTCTGGATGATAGCATCTTTACCTTACTGCTTATTTTAAAGAGTTCCAGACTCTGTCTTGAAGACACAGGCAAACAGCAAACTTATCGAGAATTTATTAATATGATACAGTAACTGACCCAAACTATAACACACTGGGGTAGTACCTGTGTGAGGGTATTAAACAGCTTCAGAGTATCAAGCAAATAATCAATATAAGCATCAATGGTTTTGATATAACTGGCAGGAAGCATAAGAACGTTACTGGCTATATGGTACTTGAAAAATAAAGATCGGTTATCTAAAATAACCATGATTCAATATGACATCGTGAATTCACCACAAACATCTCATAAGCACAAGTACTCGTTAGCTGCGTTACAGTAAGCATTCACCTATCATCTCCATAGGCTTTGGGAAGATAGCTTGGCCTGTCCCTGTACGAGGAGATAGGCGAAGAACCCAAGAAAGTCAGTCTTGCTAGAAAGCGCAAGTCTATATATAAAGATATACAGAATCACCTCACCATGACTTAGGAACAGAACATCTCAATGTATCAGACAGCATAAAGGGGTGCTGACATCTGGAAATGACCCAGCAGATCCAGAACGGCCGAGAAGAAACAGTATTTCATGCTCAATAATACCCTAAGTGTCAGTGGGTTTTGCAGAAGCACATACAAAAAACAATCAGTGTAGACAGCCTTAGGGTCCTTCCACCCCAAATTTCAAAATCCAAATTCATTTGCCGAGTCATGAAAATTACAAACAGGAATTCAGAAGAAAGGAAACAATGGACCATTAAGCACAAAATCCATGGCAGAAGTCTTTCAAGCACAATTACTTGCAATTCATTCATCACTGATAGAATATGAAGACAGCAGGTAAGCTTGGCTCTTGCTATCTCCAAAGCGTGTGGGCTATCACGGTATTATACAAGATTTACTTCTTAGATTTGAGTTCCACATGAGAACAAGGGAGAAAGATACAATACATCCAGTATATCTAGACCTCGCTAGAAGCAGCATCTTTACATTTGCAAGATGCTTTTAATGTGCAGTGAAGAAAATACAAATGGCAAAGTTGTTGGGACTTAACCGTGATTCTGTAACACTGCTCATGTTTCAGGCAGTTGGGCCTTCAGAAGTTCATGTTTTACATCTAAAATGCTGTAAAACATTTTGGACCCTTACTACATAGATAGAACCAACTTTTACTCATCCTGGATATGAGACAAAAACCTATATGCCAGTTCTTTAGCCTCCAATCCAATCTGACAGAACACACATTTTCTTCAGGATGAGTATATACTCGGAAGAGAAAGAGCAGTCTGCAGAATTTCTTCTGCGATGCCAGTCAGTAAAAGATAAACCTTTTACAGAGGAATCCTAAACAAGAACACCATCCAATAAAAGGTCACAGGAGATCAGAAGTCACTCTGACAGTTTTTCCAAAAAGCACCAAACACCAGACTCAGCTAAGAGCGGCTTATCCTCTGTTACTGCTGCAGAAAATAAATAATCTCTCCATTCTTTCATGAGACCTCAAACACAACCACTTGCAAGGCACTGAAAACACTAATCCAAAAAAAACCCAAAAATTCACTCAAATACATGGAAACCTAGAAGACAACTACAAAGACATACTAAAAAAAAACAAAAAAAAAAACCTGAGTATCATCTCCCCAGAACTCGGTATGAAAAAGTATATATGCTCATTTCTTTTTTAATTTAAAAAAACAAACAATATGCAATTCATTTACTTTCTTACTTTTGTACAGCAAGTTCTGTGTCAAAGGTAAGGGTAGTTCCAGTGTTGACCAGAAATACATATAGCTTCATGATGATTTCTTTACGTCTCTGAAGTTTAGAACTTCCACTGCTAAAATCATTTAGAAACTGAAGAGAAAAAATTCAAGTATTAGTTTCACATAGAAGTTACCAAAAATACATATACATGCTTTTCAAAAAAATACTTTTAGATACATAGGGGGTGAATACATCAGCTCTCGCATTCCACAGTTTTTTATCCACCACTAAACATACAGATGCTCCTCTGACCAGAAACATGGGCAAGGTAAGCCTCTGCACATGCAGATGGTTAGGAGAACACATGAAAATATACACTGAGGAAAACTTAAAAGAAAGGACAACTTTCAATTGCAAAGGCCACCATCTCAGACTATTATCTGGCTTTTCTCAATTATGAAAAGCATTTTTAAAGCCCCAGATACATTTATTTCCAGACATCTTTTCTAGATTCTACAAACAGCAGCATGATTTATGCTGTAAGTATTAATTCCTCAACTTACAGCTAGAAAGTCTATCTGCTTACTACTATCACTATCCGTAGTTTTTTCACTCAGACATATGGAAGCATTAGCAAAAAAATAAAAATAACAAAATAGCTAAGACTGTGTAGATTTTATGTATCTCACCATAACTAAATAATAATTTTAAAAAATATTTTCCTCTTGTTTTTAGTACTAGCTAAATCTGTAGCTACTTTCTTCATTACTAATAGCAAATATGGAATGATCAAGACAGATAGAAAAGTCCAACACATCAGATGCATTTTCAGTCCTGTGCCCTACAAACATCTGGATGAGAGACTATCAGCATGTGTTTTTCCAGTATACGTAACAGAAGAAAAACATTTAACTGCTTTGTAAAACACTGAGATTTAATCTGAAATTTTATCACTGAAATGCTCCATACTTCTGAGCCTTTTTCTCTCCTTCACAGGAGCTCAGAAGTTCATGAATAATTTCTTCCATACTAACAAAGCTGCTGCAGAAGTACAGCTAGCACTGCAGTCACTAACAACTGAAACTTTTTTGATGTGAAAGGAGTTATGAAAAGTTAAGCTGTAAAAGTTTTAGCCACTCGGCAATATTTGCATATCATTATAAAATTATTTTTTTGATTAAATTATTTCACAGTAAGTACAAGAAGTTCCTCTTTCCCCAAAATATGAACAGGACACACACACAAGGTCTACACAGCTAACTGTACTATTCTAAAATGAGCCTGAATTTGCATTAATCTCTTTGCCTACACAGACAAAAATTGATAAACCATAGAGAAAAATAACAAAAGTCCCGTTAAAATGGGGAAGGGGGAGAGATTTTACTACAATAATAAGTCCAGAAAGTCCAAAGAACTTTCTTTCAAGAGAGTGGCATTCTACACACTTTTCAAGCATTAATTATAGTACATAAATGAGTCAAAACATGCATTATCAGAACACAGCTTCAGAAACAGAATCATATCAAATAAAAAAGTTCCAGTTAAATGATTTGATCTGAATTGAGCTTTGTTGTCCTTACACTTCAAGTCTACCGTACTCAGTGGCACCAGTTCCAATTTATATTGGAAAAAGAAGACTATACTCTATAAACAAAGTTATTAGATAGACAAAAAATACTGAATACCAAGAACAAGCTAGCCATAATTTACTACTAAATTCTTTGGCTTAGGTTTCAGAATTAATCAGTCTTACATGTAGAGAGACTTCTTTTCACACAGGGTATATTTGTGACCATAGCCCAGGCAGAATTAGAAACAAGTATGTTAATAACACAATGCTTAAAGCAAGCACCATGGAGCATCCAGCAAGCAGAGGCCTTTTCCACTTAAGCTGAGTAAAAGGCTGGTATAGTGTCTAGTTTTCATATAAACATTACTTTCTAAGCTGAAGTGATATTTAAGAGAGAATTTGTCTGGAAACCTCATAAACATAAAGTGAATTAATCAAATATTTCCCCCTCCATACATTAACACAAAAGCTAACTATTTAAAAAATAGAAAGAAAAAATATTCTCAAGATCAAAAATATTTATGACACCGTCTACCACGCATGCATCAGCAGTCTCAAACTTATTTAATTTCACGAAGAGAAAGAATTACCTTCAGGCACTATACCAAACTACCACCCTCGTCAAATTCAAGCGGAGAATAAATACACACATTCGCTTTACTTGATTTTTGGCAACAGAGTAGCATGGCTGTTCAAAACCAGAGAAGATCTGCAAAGAAAAGATACAGAATGCAATTAAAGGTATTCTTAAAATGTCAGAATCTTACGGTCATCCTTGCATTTAACCCAGACATCAATGCCAGAAAATGTAATTGTGTGGTAGTATTTATTTTTTTAATTAACAATGCTATCCAACAACAAGTCTGCTCAAAGCTGCTACATATCTGCATATTTTTGCCCATAAGTTCAGTTTAAAATAACTATTAGTGATATTTTTCAGTATTTACAAGGAGGCAAAGTTAGCTCACTAAAAAGAACTGCTTGTATTTCCATTAACTGACAGTATTTTTCAGAACTGTTGCAGAATGCTGACATGATGATGCTAAGAACAATACAGAAAGTCATAACAAAATGCAATTTATCTAAGAAAATGCAGCGTAAAAAGGCACACACGCTACCGCTGGTGAATGAAAAGCCTTATCCTGCATCTGTACCCAACAGATTCCTTCAGGAATCAGTATCACCTTCCTTACCTGAAACAAGGTAACCTCGTTTGTTAAGCCATTCACCTACTTTCAAAATATTCATTATTATTTATTTATTTTTAAATAAACAGAAGGTGTTACCATTCCCAGCTGCCTGTCACTACCACCCTTGCCAGGGCCTTCCTCTCCCAGAGCTGCTGTTTAAACTACAACTGAAACTACAACAACCAAAAGGAGCCAGATAAACAAAGGCTGTATTTTCAGGCTACTGTAGCTCATTTTAACTCCTGTCAATTAGGTAGCAGTGCCGAACAAAAAAAGAGCCCTTAGCAAGGAAGGTGTGATGAGCAGCTGGGCTCAGGGCAGTCAGGCAAGTACACAATCAAACACCTTACTGCAAATAAACATTATTTCTACGATGTTAATGCCCCAGCAAGCTTTCCCAGAAGACGATCAGGGACTATAAAGGGCGATAATCCACTACTAAAAATAGGTTTGCTGAAGCCTGAAAACCATTAGAACGTGTAAATCATTTTACACAACTCATGCTATTAACAGTAAATCAAAAACACTTTGTCCCAAAACTGAAAACTTTATGATAAAGAAAAAAAAAAAATCATTCAACTATTACACATATCTTATGTGCATGGAACAGATAGCACTTTGTTTGGCTGTTATTTGAGTCATTATCTTCCCATCTCCTGTCCACACCCTCTTTTCTCCTACACAAAATGCACACACCTCACCTGTCAGAATCAAAGGTGAAATAAAAGGGAAAAAAAGCAATGTGTTTAAATACCACCATCGGAAAACCAGTAAATGAAGTGTCCTCTTCCAGTTTAGCTATCAACAGTCAGTAGTTGAGTAAAATAAATTTATGAATACTTGCTTTAGATCAAAGCAACGTATATTAACATGAACAAAAAGAAACTACTGCAACACTTCTGCCTCGAAGAAGAATCACAACACTACAATCTCTATTGTTCTAATTCCTTTGCAACCGTTAAGAAGTCAAAACACAAGTGTTGTTTCTCCCACCTAACATTTCAACAAACAATCCTTCAGGAACAGAACCACACTCACATAGGCAGGGTAAATTTTTATTAGGCCACTCTTTAAAGAAAATGAAACAAAAAAAAAAAAGTAGAATTCACCCATTCTCAAGGTTGTCACAAATTTAAGTGAGTGCTTCCAGGATCAGAGGAATCACGTAAAGCAAGGTTTCAGAGAACACGTGCCTTGAACACCGAGGTCTCCTACAGAGTCACTGGTGCCAATTAAAGGGAGGATGCAGCCCTCTGCAGCAGGAACGAAGCGAAGTGGCTCTTTCCAGCTGCCTGTTTTCACAACACTGCAAGAAACTGAATTCTGAGAGCTCTCCCCAGTCTTGCATCTCCGGACAACATCTGGCTGAGTCTGGCCAAAGTTAGTTACAGGGGGAGATGCATGAAAACCAGTCACAGTTGCCTAAATCTCTTTTCTTTCATAAATCAGGTTACAGCAGACTATTACAAGCAAGGTCAGCTACATATCACAAATTAGCCTGTAAACTTGTCCCCAGCATTCAAGAATATTATGATTCCGTAGTAACACAAGCTTTTAACATAAGCTTGGAGTGAAAGTCAGGCACCATCAAGCTTCAATAGAATATATCCATAAATACAGACATTTAATTCCTCTTCTGTTTGTATTACCTCAACAGACCACTAAAAGAATTTCAAGCTTTTTTAGCACTACACTGCTAAGTAGCATTATAAGTTTCAAGCTTTTTTAGTGTTACATAGCTGCAATTATTTTATTTTAACAGAGGTTGAAGAATTACAAAATTTGACAACTACTGAAGACAGAGCTGCTAACTAAGTAATCAAATAGTAACAAAATGACTAATCCACCCAGATTATTTATTTGAACTCTGACCTGCAGCATTAGATCCATGCTATCATATAAATCAGATCCTTCAAATCACAGGACAGTAGCTTGTATGATCAACATCCACGAATTATCAGCAACACTGTTAAAAAAAAATAGCTGAAAATTTTAAAAAGAAATTTCCGTAGCAGCTGCCAGAGCAGACAGAATATGGTAGACTTGAATATAAGAAAAAGAATATGACAAAAATGAAAGAAAGAATAGCACAAAGCAGAAGAAGCTTCCAGAATTAATTCAGAAGATGTATACTTTGTTACACTAGCTAACCAAACACCAAAACCAGCCATGAATATGCTACACTTGTGATAACATTTATTTCACTGCTCTACATTGTGTTTACATTGCAATGCAATTACTACTTCTGTTTCACTTCATGAAAGTATTGTAAGCTTTTCCTACCCGATATGAACTCTTCAACAACCAAGTACTTTTGAAGACTGTGTCGATCAATACTTCCAATGCATGTTGTTTAGAAGTTTTGAAATGTATCTTATTTAGTTCAGAACATGCTCATTGTTATATCTGCACAAGGAAATGAATGTCTGCTTACAGACCTTTCCTTTTTGTAATTACAGTACAGGCGTCATGGGTTTCACTGCACTCCACAACACTACGGCTACATTAACCACCCATTTCTGCAATTAAGTGCAGAATCCCTGCTCCAGTATCCAATTCTGACTGTTCCATTGTTTCATGGTGCAATTCTTTCCAACTTCACAAATTCAAACACTGAAATATGGCACTCAGAGTAGAACAAGGACAGAAATCCACATTTAACCTGTTTGAGTTTCAAGGGGCATTATCAACTTCACTTTAAAGTCATTAATTTTCCTCTATGATATCCCAGTATTTAGGTTCATGCACATGTTTTTGACATCTCATTTCCCATGCCTCCTTTATAAACTGGATTACAAACTGGACTTAATCAAAAATATTGATACATTTTTCTTTAACTCCCTGGAATTTAAACTGAACTATGCCAAAGTCATGGCTTTTCTTTAAACCCAGCAGTTTAAAATTCCATGTTCTACAACAGCAACACACCAGCAGTATAAGGTACCTTGCTTTTTGTGCCTGGGGAAGCACTGCTTCACATCTGTACAGTAAGTGCCACAGTTATCGATGCTTCATCTCCCAGGTCACAGAGCACCAAACTTTTTCCCCCTCTCCAGGCTGGAAGGGGCTCAGCTTTGAAAGCAGACAAAACCAGCTTAACTAACTAAGCATGGCAAGACTCTCACCGTTCACTCAGAAGCCTGCAATGCCACATCGATAATTAGACATTCACATAGCTCTGTATGAACATCATCTGTATGCTGCTAATAAAGGAAGCTTCTCTTACTGCAGACCAGCTGAGGCCATACTGCAGGTAACAGTGGCTCCAGTCCGAGTCATAAACATTACCCCACAGAGGTCCCTTCCAAGCCCTACCATTCTGTGATTCTGTGATTCCCTTTGATTACAAGGGTCAGGCACCTCACAGGAGCTCATGGCAGAACTCCTGCCTGTCAAAAGGTCAATTTATCTGAGGCAAAGGCTAACAAGTCTGTCACATGCTTAAAAGACTCAAGGGCTATTCCTCATTCACTGAGTATCTTATCTGGAGAAGATCTCACCACAAGGAGAATATAACTCTATTACCTCTGCAGATGGAGAGCCAACTCTGGGGTGCATTAACATCTTACTAAGCTGTGCTTCATTTCCATACAGCAAATCTTAAGGTTTGCCTTTGAGATGCTGCAATTTCTGTGATTTCACCTTTCTCTCCTCTCCTTTTAAAGGATTTCCTGTTTCACTTCGACTTAGGCAACTCCATACTACACAAAGGTATGAGACAAGTACAGAATGTTCCTTTCAATTCACTTTGTTTTCTTCTACACACCTGTCTTCTACCTCCATTTCCTTTGTTTTTTCAGATGTCCTTCTCAAAAAATGTTCTCTTGCTCAAACTTGCACACCTCACCTCATAAGCAAAGGACTTTACAGCACATAAATCCTAGTATCAAAGGAAAATGAACATAGAGACTGAAGCTGAATGTAAGGAAACAAAACATCTTCCTTCACGTTAGTTGTAAGATCATCTCTGAAAGTAGACTTCAAGGAGCTTTCTTCAATACTGCAACCAATGCATCTAACCAGAAATATCTTAATTTTGCAGAGGACTACTACCACCACAGAAGAACAGACAGAATGACCTCATTATGAGGGCACACATTCTTTACTAATGCTTTTAGCAACAGAAGTGGCTCAGTTTCTAAAACATAATGCAATTGCATACCCTTATCTGGACAAGCCAGCATTGAAAGGAAAAATGCTTTAAAAGGCACTTAAAAAACTTAAAGTAAAACTTTAAAAAAATATCCTAAGCTATATGATTAATAAATAGTAGGGCTCCTCCTGACCCAGCTGCACAGAATAATTTCATCCCCTGCCCCTCCAACATAAATTTAACCAGAAAACCACACCTAATCACTGAGATACATGTTACTCCAGGTGGAGATCCTATTGCCCATTACCATCTCATATCAAAGCCAACAAACCTCATGGTCAAGCCACACCATAGTCTTAAAGAAAGGCTGTCAATCCCTGACATCTGTGAGGTGCCATCTGGACCTCTATACTGCGTTGAGATGTGCATCAGGCACAGAGATGGTTACTTAATCACAGCATCTCCAACAGTCACTGTAGTGTTAGCAGCTCTTAAACTCGGCTGCTGGTCAGTAAAGCTTTTCCACTCAACACAGGAACCAAGCCGCACTTCCGACAAGTGACCAGGAAACATGTCTAAGCCCCTACTTCCCAATTCACTAAAGAGGAATTTCAAAACTCAGTAATTCAGAATACAGCAGTTCACTGAATAAGAGGCTTTTTTTCCCTCTGTAGAAGGAAACATTTTACACAACACCAACGTAATACTTCAGTTACATATGACCACCATGTTCAGTTGTTCCTGCAACTGAATTATATGGAAGCTCCTCATCAAGCAAAGTAGGTGCAGCAATACCTTCACAGACCCTCAAAAACATCAATAGTGGAACAACGAGAGATCAAAAGCAACTGCATCTGGGTAGGTAAGAAAACATTATGCATGAAAGAGTAGCTTTGAAATCAGTGAGGTCCAAAACAATGAAGCTTCTTACAAGTTCAGACACAACTTATATCATGAATTCTAGGAAAGCAACACTTTCAAACATGTTTATGAGGCAACAAGTACATTATTAAGCATTGTGTCATGATTCCATATGTTAAGTAATTACAGCTTCAGATCTGAGGGTTAGCATCTATTTACACTCCTCTTTTCACTGATTTGAGGAGCTGCCAAAACACAATCCATATAATGGGTCAGACATGTTTTTCTTCTCCAACAGTTAAAAAAAAAAAAAAACACAAAACAAACAAAAAAAAACCACCAAAAAAAACCCCCACAAAACCCCATACCTCTTACCTCACAAAAAGTGAAATTTCTGTGCCTCAGTTACGCACAGAAGAGCCAAGGTTTTCTGACATTCTTATTGCCAGGAAACAGCCCACAGCCTTAGAAGTACCCTATTTCTTTCTTTTTTGCTTTTAATTGATGGAAACAGTCTTTCCACAACTGTCTTCAACTTGGTCTTTGACAAAGTTAACTGAAGGTTTTGTCAGCTTTTTTGTTTATTAATGTATAGTTTTGCCATTTCAAAACCATTTGTAGACTGCAAGTCTCCCTCCAATTACAGAGATTAACACATTCACTTTGCAAAGAATGGTGCTCTTGGATAAGTGGAGCTTCAGGTGGTGTTATTCAAGTTACTAACTGACTCCATACTGGTGGGAAGGTTCTCCCTGTAGACACATAGTCTTTAAAAATAATTAGCATCTAAAACCTTACAGTGTTTGCAAACAATTCTGCAAGAAACAGCCAACAAAAAATTATTTTCTTGCATCAAACTCAGACAAGTCGGCACCAACGCTTCTTTCACTAATATTCTCTCTCTGGTTAACCAAGACCACAATCACATAAACACTGGTTATAGTCAGGGCACCAGACTTATGAATCCCTTTGCTCAGCCGGTTGTTCTGCTCCTCTTCCTGTACCAACTTTCAGCAGTGCAACTTTCCATACTTCCATGGAGTAAACCAGATTACCCTTCTGTAACAAGTTAGAAACAGCGTACCTCCCCAGGTTTCTGCTAGCTCAAATTACAGTTCACTACACAGCCCCACAAACTGTTACACTACAACTAAGACTGGAGAGAGGCTGATGAATACAGGGGGTACCGAATGTCAGCACCAGCATCCAAGATGACTAGTGAGAATTTCCAGAAGACATCATTCACATTCCTAACTGCCAATGCTATCATCCGTTATTAACGGACAACTTATAAATACTATTCTACTAAAAAAATGCCAGTATCCTCTTAAAGAGTGGGCTAAGATCACTGAAAAATGGGCAATTACTACAGATACAACTGAGGACAGAGTTTCTCAAAATACGGACTATGAGGCCACTTCTCCCGCCCTCCTCTCTCCAGATACACCACTGTAGGGATACAAGTTCTTTTTTCTCTTGTATGTGGACAGTACAAGGTAATTCAGCCAGACCTACTTTAAAGGCTGAAAGTACACAAAGTAAGACTGATTAAATAGCATTTATTTCACAGGAATGAAAACACTATAGATAGAAAAGATTGACAATAATGAAATGTTAAGACAAGTAAAGATCCTTGTGATTTAGTCCTATTGCCTACATAAAATCACAGGTTCTTCCTTAATTAATTTCAATTCATAAGCAACCGTATTTTAAAATAACATTAAAGCTTTCCAGTGATAAGGGAATTCACCACCATCTTGATAAACTGTTCAAATCATTAGGAGCTTCCAAACTTGTTTCAAATTTGTCTTATTAATATGGATGTTTATAAATTTAGCATTTGAACTTTCATGATCTAAAGATGGAATTTCTCAAATTTCTCATTTTTCAGTTCCTTGTAATTCACACATCACCTATGAACCTCCTCCTATTTATCAATAATTTTTTTTCAGTGGTATCTGAAACAGAGAAGTAAAGGACCATTAGTGACATACAGAGTGAACATACCTCCCCCACCCTCCCTGTGAATACATATTCAAAAATCATGTCTAGATTATATCTAGATATCAGTTTACTACTCTACCTGCATGTCACAAAGTCACAAATCACCTTCAGATCTCTACTGGCATCAATATGAAAGAAGGTAACAACAATGTAAGCTGCAGGACGGATTTGAAAAATATTAAATTGTATCTTATCTCAAGAAGGTGTTTAGTAATTATCAATTGCCTTTCTTTACCTTTCTGGGACAAATCTTTGGTAGTTTAAAACAGCTAACAAAGTGCACCAACTTAAGAAGTACACAACCTCACAAAAAAAAAAAAAAAAAAGAAAACCAACCCACGACCACTGAGATACTACAACTGTACTCCTACCTTATTGCACCCTGGTTGTCCTGTTTGCAGCCATAATATGTATGTGAAATTGTTATATTACCGCTGGTTTTTGAAATTCATAGATACTTTATGTCCGAGTCTTTCACATAAGTAAAGGAAAGTTTATACATCACACCCCCTCTTTTCATTCAGACAAAATGAAGACTTTTGAGTCATAATTCCATTTTTTGTTTAAAGAAGCATTCACCTGGTTTGAAACGTCTCAATCAGTAGACAACAAATATTTGTAAATAATATCTTTAAATACAATAGAAAGAAAGTTATCTTGAGTTTACTAGCAGAATACTTGCAATACAGCATAAGCATAATATATTAGAAGAGAGCTGCTAGTCCAGTTATACAATATGTTCTTATATAAGAATCTCTGCTTCATCTGAATTTAATAAAAATACACACTCTGGAGGATGGAAGGAAAACTGTATAAATAAAAGCACCATTTTGTCAGTGTGAAATGTCTACTCTAGGCACAACTACACTAAATAAGGGTCAAATATCTACACTTTTGACATACCAACACCGCTACTTGGCATCAAGAAACCCAAAATAAAATTTGAGATAAACCACTGACGTTTAGAGTCCCTGCAATATCAGGAAGATACCACCATTCACATCATAACAAGTAAAAATCGCTGCAGCCATATCTATAATCTACATAATAGACAAAAGAGCATATTTCACAGGATGTAGCATGAACATTTTTAATCCTACAAAAAGTGGCAGGTAAGTCAGTTACAAAAGAGAACTCGAGCACTAACTCAAAGTAAAATTGGGAATTTAGGCGAAGCTACCTCTATGTTCACAGAAATCAGATCTCAGTAAAGTTCCATTCTTAACCAAATGTATATTTTAGCTATGCTAAGAGTGGTCTGATTTTTGAATCCATGATAAAAGTAAAAATTTCCCTTCAGTTCTTCAATTCTGCTTCCTACTTCCAAAACACACATTGCTTTCAATCTGTTCAAACTGAAAACAGCATACTGTCCTTTCAAGCACACCTTCAAGAATAATCATGAAGACTGATGTATTGTGTTTCTATCACACAGACATTAGTTTCACCTAATCCCTCCAAGTATGAAGAAGAGGTAATTGACATACTGAACACATTATTTCCCCACCACCAAAACTTTCCTACTCTCCTCGAAAAAGCAACAATACTGTTGCGAAAATAAGTCTTAGGAGGTACAAAAATATGAGCTATTTCGCAACAAGAAAATAAAAGCATGTTCTGAAGTCAGAGACCCATTAGAACACTCCTTAAGCAGAGCTGCTCTCAAATATTCACACATCAGTCTGCTTATTGGACCAACGGCATTACACCACAAGACAGACAGATGCAGGACATTTGGAACCCAACTAGTCAACAAAGCAGTTTTACATTTTACTTTCAGTCAACAGGTAATCAATACAGGTTAGAGAGAAATTCAGATAACACTTAAGTCATTTCACATAGAAAGCAGGCTACTACACCCTACAACAGCTGATTTTCTAGAGGCACAAACTACTGGAGATTCCTATATAGCACACTGTAATCATTTCACCTTCATGCAATAACAACAGCAGGCCCAGCCACAGAATCTGTTCCCAAAAGAAACCGTCAACACATCGGATACACGTAAAAACCTATGCTAGTTGGTAGTTTGAGCTCGGAGCCCTCCTGGAACCATGGACTGCAAACCCGAGCAACAAAAGGAAAATACACACCTGGAGACAGACAGAAGACAAGCAAGAGTTCCCCTGACACCCTGGGCGAACGGTTCTCCTGACCAGCCAACAGTAGCCAGCTCCATCTGAATCTCTAAATGAATATTCTGTGTCAATAAATTTGTTTTGATATTTTTATTGACAAGTGCCAACAATTTAGATTTACATATTTATTTATGTATTATTAACAATCCAGTTATACTCAAATCCCATTAGAAAACACATCCCCAAAGCATATTCACTTCCAACCCTGCTTACGAGTGGGGATAGAAACAGCTGATACATGGCTACGATGCCTTCTAACTTCTCTTTCAACGGAACTCAAAACTAAAAGTGGATCTGCAATACGAATTAACTCATAGATGAGCAACTTTCACAATAACCACAGAATTCTAATTAGCTCACAAAAATCATTGTTAGCAATTTCTCTATCACCGTTAATCATGCTGCAGTCTTTTACGACAAAGAACTCACATAAGGACCTCTCAACTTGCACACTGAAATCATTGCTCTAACAAATCACCTACAAAATAGACACTTTGTAATTCTAGCAATTAGATTAGTAATTTACATATTAGTGATACTTTTTTTGCCTGCTTGGTATCAGTGCATTCAATCAGGTCCTGCAGTATAATACAATATTATTACATAAATTGGCATCTTGTAATCAAGTGTTTGCTACTCAGTAATACTGATTATCAACTTTGTATCAGAATGTAACCATTAGTAGGGTCTTTGAAAGTACTGAGATATTAAAAATTCCCTTTTTTATTTTCCTCTTCAGAAACTCCTCATATAATGTTGTTGAGCTGTGGACCAAAATCGGGAGCACAACTGAAGCAACATGCACATGTAGAAGGAGACGCGTAACTGCCTGGACACTGTCCAAATGACTCTCAAGTCGCTCGTGCGATGGCCGGGTATGCACACTATAGTTTTTTATTTTGAAGTGCTTCATTTTTCCACAACATGCAAATGAACCCAAGCTGTGCAATAAAAGTCTCACATCACTTTCAGCCCTCCACAGAAACTAACCGCTCGCTTAAAGCCAAACAGAGACTTAATAACACACTGATAACAACCCACACTACAGTGTAACATACAGAAAAAAATATTTAAAACAGTCCTACTGTAACTGCCACTCACTTATCCAAAGGAACAGATCAACATGTGCTACTCCTACCCCCCCCACATATACTCACCCTCTACTTAAGCAGAATAACTGAAAATACGTTTTTCATCTTAATTTTTGCAAGACTTTGTAACCTTAGCTGTGTTCAGACAACATGCAAGCGACAAACAATGTTTTAAACAGACACCACCAAAGACCTCAAAATAACCCTTGTCCTCTTCTCCATTAAGAGCGCAAGTCTGCTGCATCGGCTTCTAATTATAAATATGGTAATATGACATGGGGAGAGCGCCAGCCCCTCGAATATGATCTCAGGGACTACTAACCCAAATCTGTGCTGAGCACAAGACTAGATCAACATAATACCATATAAGACAGGTTTGACCTTTTGTTAAACTATAAAATATACAGCTACGTATACTCTGCACACAACAATAACATACTTCCAAAGTGCAATTAGGTCTGTCTTACACTAATCCATTGTCCCAAAAGATCCTGTTTGTATTTCCAGCTCTATACCCAGCACAGCTGAAGTCCCTTAGCTCACACTCTTCAGTAAGTTGTTTTCTTTACTACTCCCAACATAATAAAATCAAACCATTTTGAGTTCCAGACGGCAGTTAGAGTAAGTACAAATACATCCTCTGCACACTCTCATTTAAAGGAAACTTAATAATGTTTAAACATCTAATTTCTTTCTTGTTAATATCTGCTTTTTAGCACTAAAGTTACTGTTAAAACACTAGGTAACATAAAAGTCCTTTCTTCACGTGCTTGATCTTCTAAAAATCTCCCCAGGCACCAGATGTTAAACATTTTTAAAGCTCACAAACACACCATAATAGTGCACAAGTTTTCTTTATTGCTGTGAAGTATTTACAGTGTCCAGTATTCCTCACAGTACTTCCCAGCTGTATGAACTTCAGCTGTAAGAAGCACATTTCTTCCATCCCCGTTCCTTCTCCAGCACCGCTGAGGTACCTTTCACCACGCAGCCAAACAAACAACATTGGACATGTAAGCTCTCCCATGAAGCCAATGGTGTGAACTACTTCTAACGCACATTTATGTGAGTGGCAAAAAAAAAAGTGCTCGACCTCCTAATTCTCTGTCACAAAGGAATAAAGGTGAAAGCTTTAAATACAAACCACGGGGAATGGCTCAGGGACAGAACATTGCACTTCATTACTTCAGACAAAAAAAAACAAATGACACGGTAAAACAAAAGAGCTGTGGCTACAAGAGGACTAAACTAACATTTCTGGGTTGGTTCCAAGTATCTCAGGTCCAAACACGTTTCGGGGTTTCTTTCTGCACCTCTACACGAAGTAAAATCAGCACCACGAGCCTTGCAGAGATCAGTGCATTTAATCTTCGCGGCGTTCCTACAGCACTTACACCCGCGGACGGCCGCCGGCCGGAACCCTGCGGGGCACCGAGCAGCACACGCCGGCGCGGACCGACGGAGCGGCCCCAAAGCGACGACGAAAAACGGACGGGAAATCCCAGCACACGCCACCGGCCTGCTCGGGAGCGGAACCCGGCAAACGGCGCGGGGGACAGCGGGGACGGCCCGGCGTTCGCAGGCGCCGCGCTCCTGCACGGAGCCCGCCCGGCCACTGCCGGCGGCGGGCTCGGAGGCGCAGCCGGGCTGAGTCATCCCACGCAGCAACTTCGCCGCGAACCCCTCGCCCCAGCACCGGAGCCCTGAGCGGGGAGGGAAGGAGGGAGCGCCCCGGCCCGCCCGGCGCCGCCCCGCCGGCTGCGCGGGGGTCACCCTGCCACCGGGGC
>Ga0065711_1037631_pt1 | contig 19619 bp, 7 predicted proteins | sample Hoacrofraction12_FD_59098 | JGI IMG/M metagenome (GOLD analysis project Ga0065711, IMG submission 59098) | Hoatzin crop microbial communities from Cojedes, Venezuela - Epithelial fraction 12 v2 (version 2) | ecosystem: Host-associated > Birds > Digestive system > Esophagus > Crop | place... | reverse complement strand
ATTTAAAAAAAAAAAAAAAAAAAAAAATACAGGAAGAAATTGAATTGCAAATCCCTAAAATAGAGGTTTATAAATGGCAAATCTTTGGCTTAAATGATAAGAACTTTCACTGCCTGTATTGTGCTGGTTCCTTGATTTATAACCTTACTGATTTTCACAACAGACAAAATGTAACTATAAATAACAAGTTAGAGAGTCATCCAACCTCTGGCACATAATCAGATCCGGAGTTATACATGCCAACAGGAGACAGAAAGACTTTGTCAAGCACAATTAAATGTACAATAAAAGAGGGAATAGTTTCTTGTGCGATTTCCAAACTGAAGTGATAAGAACCTTTCAACTCTTCAAAGAGGTTTTATTTCCATGAAATGAGTCTACTAGGAACTGTAACATAGAGTCTTTTTTAAATACATATAATTAAAAATGTTAATAAATATTCTTTCCATTTGAACCCATAGCTTTGGTACATTTTTCAGTCTAACTCTGGCCTGTGACTAGTGATTAGGCTTTAGCAATTTGAATGGTGTGTATGTAAGTGCGCATGTGCGTGTCCACATAAGGACAGAGCATCCAGAGCCTTTTCAGTAAAGACTCAGAAACCCTGGGCTCGTTTGCAATCAGCTCCTGTGTTAGGATTTTGTACCCTGCCTAGGTGTCACCTCATTATAGATAGTTGTCTATCTTTCTTTATAATCCTCACTCACTTGGCATCAGAACATGTCAGCAATGATAGAATAGATTTGCCATTATACCTCCACTTTGCTGTTAGTGTTATTCATTTCGCAAGTGGCACTTCTGCTGTTTCTTTTCAATGAAGTCATTCACCTACTGTGAGCCTGACTTAGCAGTAAGAATGAATAATGCATTTCAAATTCGTTTCACATTAATATAGATCTGAGACATATTTAGTTCTATAAAAAGAAGAGCTTTGATCTTGGCAGCAGTGAATTTTAAATGTTTATAAGTGTATATTTTTCATGATTTCTGAGTTGTTGCAGCACACATTTATATGTATATATGCACAGCTCTGTTTTCTCAACTGACAATAGCTTTCCTTGTCCTTGCCTCTGATGGAACACTTCAGTATTAGGGAATCTTGTTACTTTTTTTGGTGCAGCTACTCTATTGTCCACGGCATGCATTTAAAGAGATTGTTCAGCATCAATGAACACAATGGAACAATCATTACAACTAAACCTCTGGACCGAGAGATAGCTTCTTGGCACAACATAACTGTTACAGCCACAGAAACAAGTGAGTAAGAAATTTAAGGAAAGCTGCGTTTTATATACTGTGAACTGTAATTATCCTCTGAATATGCCTTGCGAACTGTAATTATCCTCTGAATATGCCTTCTTTTAAGTGGAGAATACTTGCTTCTTTCTCGTCATATTACCTTTGTGTGCTACATTAAGGAGTATTATTAAAATGATTAGTTAAATAGAAGTGGAATGTATTCGAGCTCCAAGGTCCTGTGCTCTTTCATAAAAGATGACCTTATAAAAAAGGAAAGGAAATTGTAATAGGATCAAGACTATCATGCTTTCAAGTTACACTGAAGCATATGCATTGCTCCTGCAGTGCAAGATCTTATGTTAAATTAGACCCTGGTTAATTTCACACCACATTTTTGACTAGTGTGAAATTAGCCAGAGTTTAATATAACACCAGTCACAAACCTGTGGCTCAAATTAATTGCGAATGTAAGGCCTAAATCAGCTAGAATTCTCTTCAATAACAATTAAATCTGTCAAATATCCTTTATATAGATTTCACCTGTCGGTTTTGTTTGAAAGTCAAATGCAAATTACCTCTGTTTGTGCCTTTGGTTTTCTGATCTGGTTGTTGATCTGGTTGTCCTAACTCTGGGACAACACTCCAGAAAATTAACAGCTACTGATTTACAAGGCATTTTAACAAGGTTATTGGGATATTATTTAAAAAATAATCCATCACATTCATCCTCAGGAAGAACAAAAAACATATGAAACTAGAGTCCAATCAATAAATCAGATAGGTTTTGCCAAATACTGATAGCATAACTTTCTAATCCTGAATATCAGTTAAATGCTATTTATTGCTAAGACTACTTTAAACACATATTCCTAAACTACATTGTTCCCGAAAGGGACCATTTCCCATATATAAGTAGTATATTACTGCTAGAAGTTTAATCTAGGATAGTCAGTAGCTGTTTTCATTGAAGTCTTTATTTTGTGTTTGAGAATTCATAGTATTATCTTCCTGCAAGTGTTGGTAAAATTGATCTCTGGCATTTTTTTGACATATCTTGAATGGCACTATGGAAACACAGCAGGATGACTTTGGTCTGGACTTTTCGGTTTAGTTAAACAATAAAATAGCAGAGAACCAAATGTTACAAATGAATAAGCGTCTCCTGCAGCAAAAGAAAGCGAGTCTTTCATAGTAATGAAAGTTATTGCAGAGAAACCGAGCCCTCATTATTTTGATATACTTATTCTTTATTTCTTGAATGATGATAAGGTCACTGTCTATAATACTATATTCAAAAGCATTGAAGTTAGGTCACCTTGGTCTGGGCATACCTGAAATGATTTGTATCATGAACTGTTAGCATTTTATTCCTTGAAATATGGTCATAACATACTCTGTGTGTGAGACATCTGGTGGATGACACGGTGGCTCCACTGAAGCCAAATCTAAATGCCATTAGAGTTCATCCACACAAGATATTCCTTGCAGCTGAGACAGCTATTGAAACTGCCTTACAACAGCAACCTTCCTAGGGGCCTATTGCTGTCCTGACATTTATACAGGACACAAGACTTTTGCCTCCATTGCAATGACATGGATCAGAGATTAGTAAGAGGAGCTTGCCTCTGTTATTGCAGACTTATAGTGTAGATCATCCTGTCCTCATGCCATTGACATAGCACGTTTTAAAGGTACCCAGAAGATCTAATTCATTGGACCTTAAATGCAGGCAGTTGTAACTTGCAATCTGTGAAGTCTTATTCCGCTTTATGCCTAAGATGGCTCTAGCTCAAGGGAAATCATGTTTCCTTTGATCAGTTTGTACTTGGTTGCAATCAGCTTTGACCCAGTACAAAGGCTGAAGTATAAACAATATCATTCTAAACATAGATGGGAACAAGAAATCTTTAAGTCATCAGCATTACTTAACACTGATTTACTAAGTGAGATGACGATTGACTGAATTAACTCAGAAGAGGAATATCTTCCTCAGCTTTCTCTCTGTTGAACTACAGATGACCAACAAAATTCCCAATGACAGCAACTGGCTTGAGCTTTCTGTGATCCTCATTTCTCTATATGCCTATCGGAAAAGTACACTACCAGTCATAAGCAAACTTGCCCATAAAAGACAACAGTCATTTTCCCACTGGGTCTTGCAGATGTCCTTTCACAGTAGGTTGCAGACCTACTACATGTGTACAAAACTTACAGCTCTTTGAAGATTTCTGTCACGTATCATATCTTTAGTTGAATATTTAACTGTCACCCCACTTTGGTCATATATGATTTTGTTGACAGATTTGTAACTTTTAAGACTAGTCCTATTTAAAAAAAAATTATTTGTGTCCATTTCCTTTAAGAAGTAATTTTCTTCAGCCCAAATATTAATTATAACATCTATTATTACTCTTACCGTCATTGTTATTAGTATAACAAGTTCCCTTTTACTGGCCAGTGACAATACCAAGCATTCTTTAATCCCCTGCAAATCTTGAGTTCTACTTTGTCTTTAGAGATGGTTGTTGCTTTTCTTTCCCCAGAGCTCCAAAATAAGCAAGTTACTAATTTTGTTCCCTAGTAATTAAAGCATCAACTTCCTTTTCATACTGATCCAGCCTATTTCAGTTGATATCTTGTTCTCTCAGACCTTGTTTTTCAAGTTCTGATCTCTGTCATGGAGATCATGACAAAGAAATTTTCTGATCATTTAAAGATCTTTAGCCTAATGTAGGATATGAGTACAACAGCTGTATTCAAATTCTGACAACTATTTTCCCGTGTAAGGCACAAAAGACCACATAAGTGTTGCCTACCATCTTCCCCAATTGCAACCAAAGGAGTCACTTTGCTTGACCCAAAATCTTCATTAAATATTTACCAGACACTGATTCCAAGAGTGGTTTTGTAATGTGTTGCTCCCTGGCAAAACAAAACACCTGTTTGGAAAAATTTAAAACTTCCATACTGTTATCTTCCAACAGCAATGTGAGAAATGCTCTTCCTTGCTGTTTAATCATATGCTGAGAAAAAAAAAAAAAAAACAAAAACAAACAGCCACAGCACAACCCAAATATAGTAAGGAAGTAGAAACAAAACTATTACCAAAAATAAATAAAAAAGAAGGTTCCTTTGGTAAAACAAAAGAGATGTGAATGGCAGCTCTAGGCAGAAAGGTGCTATTGAAATTTTTGTGCAAGAGAAGGGTAGGCTTTAAAGCCAGCATGGTATCCATGAGACTTATGAACAAGCAGGTTAGGAATAGACCAAGGTAGCTTGGTCCTTCCCATGCCACTTTGTATACAAGTGAAACAACTAGAGCTATTCCTTGCCCCAATTAGAAAATTTTCCTTTCCATGCCAATCCAGCCAAATCTCTGTCCTACATATCCAATTCAGACTTAAGTAAAAGAGGTTAAAGAAGTTCTACACTCTCAGTATTATTTCTAAAAAGGGATGTGTCTCACTTTTTATGTTTATTTTAAAAATAAGTCAAGCACTGTTTCATTGCCTATTGTATTATTATGGATGTTGAGATTCAACAAGAGAAATGTCATTCCACAAAGAAGTATTTTGAGATGACTCTGGCAGATCGTAAGCTGTAATGATTTCACAGGAGGAACAGCAACGTGGAGCTGCTGAGTATTTAGCCCTTTATCTCTGTGGTAGCTGCTTTTTCTGCCATTTCCTTTGGCAAAAGACTCAAAGCTATCAGCACAGATTCCATAAGATCTAAGAAAACAAATGTTTGCTCCAAGCAACTGGTGAATTATACATTTTAAAAGCAATGTAAGAACCAACTAAACACATAACGTTTGAAGGGAGGCAGAAAGGAGTTTATTTTGTTTTTCTCTTAAAGGTCTATTTGACTAATTTAAGAAAATACCTTGAGGACTTCTGAACAGGTCAGAAGTGACACTAGCATCCATCATGAAGCATATTTTAACTAAAATGAACATTCCTGTTATTTATATACTTCTGGATTTCACAGAGCAGATTGAGATATTGATAGATTTTAAGGTTGATAGTTATTTAATATTCCTGGAATGTCTTCAGATTATTTCATTCAGTGTAAAAATATCTTCCGTACGGTCCCTACCCTACAACATGTCCAAATTAATTTGAACATTACTGTTGCAGTGGAACTTCTTGACTACTAGAGCAATCAATTACATTGTGGGGAAGGCAGACATTTCTCAGAGCTATGACAAGTAATTGAGGATTTAATGTGCTGATAGATGAAGGACTGTTGAGAGATATTCAGTACAGAATCATAGAATAATTTAGGTTGGAAAAGACCTCTAAGATCATCAAGTCCAACCATCAACCTAACACTGCCAAGTCCATCACTAAATCATGGCTGTAAGTGCCACATCTACACCCCTTTTAGATACCTCCATGGATGGTGACTGCACTACTTCCCTGGGCAGCCTGTTCCAATGCTTTACAACCCTATCAGTGAAGAAATTTTTCCTAATATCCGATCTAAACCTCCCGTGGTGCAACTTGAGGCCTTTTTCTTTCATCCTATCCCTACTTACCTGGGAGAAGAGACAAATACCTGCTTCATTACAATCTCCTTTCAGGTAGTTGTAGAGAACAATAAGGTCCCCCCTCAGCCTTCTCTTCTCCAGACTAAACAGCCCCAGCTCCCTCAGCTGCTCCTCATAAGACTTTTTCTCTAAACCCTTCACCTGCTTCACTGCCCTTCTTTGGATGTGCTCCAGCACCTCAGTGTCCTTCTTGTAGTGATGGGCCCAAAACTGAACACAATACTCGAGGGGCGGCCTCACCAGTGCTGAGTGCAGGGGCACGATCACTTACCTACTCCTGCTGGCCACACTATTCCTGATACAAGCCAGGATGCCGTTGGCCTTCTTGGCCGTCTGGGCACACTTCCAGCTCATATTCATCCAGCTGTCAACAAACATCCCCAGGTCAAATACTCCATGTCTAGCCACGGCAGAAATATTTTTAAATCGTGAATTTTGGTGAAATTTTCTCCTAAAGCTTCAAAATTTCTGAACACTAAAGAAGAGGAAGCACAACAGAATTTCTTAAAGGATTGTGACCAGTAGTTGTGGTATCCATGATATTAGGTGATATAAGAAATCACGGCTGCCTTTTCCAGTCACTCTGGCCCAGGACCCTCCTGCCTGGCTGTCGGAGGCCAGCCTGGTGCCCGGGGACCTGAGGCCTTTGTCCAGTCTCAAGGATGTGGCTGATGCTTTCCTGTTTGCAGGCTCAAACAGTGGCAAAGCTGAGCAAGTGTCTGGAGACACACATACACACAGACACAGAGGACACTGACTTGAATGGTCATGCAGACTGCCATTGACAAGGTGCTACCTTCAGCAACAGCTACGTACAGGACTTGCATAAACCACAAGCACGGACAACCAAGATGCCTCCTCATCTTCAGCTAGAGAGGCAGAAGATCACTGGTGCAAGTACACACAGATCCACGCACACACTCTAACACTCTCCAGGTTCACAGGCACACACATGCTCACGGATCATTTCAGTATCTGCAATGGACCCTTTGTCTGCCCAGCACCCCTGCCCGGATCACAGGTCCTCTTATCTGCTTCGTGTCCCCAGCTCACCAGCTAGTGCATGCTCAGTGCTCACTGGCAAACCCACAGCATTCACACACTCATCTCTCATGCACGCCACATTCACAAGTTCCCCCGGAGCATACCAGCATGGACCACCCGAGCACGTGGCCTGGACCCAAGGACCCCTGCATAAAGTTTGCTAATGAAAATACATACACACTGATTTTGGGGAAGATACAGACATTCATCCCCTGCACCCCCACTCACTCCTGTAGCTGACACCATGGGCCAGGGGCACCCACCCTACCCATCTGACTCTAGTAGTTGGCACCAATTTTCACTCACACATACACAGGTCTCACCAGTAGCTGGTACTTAGTCCCTGCAGCACACATACACGTGCAACGATAAGACAGTGAGATTATGCAGACACATAGCAAAGATTTAATAAGAAGATATAAGGTGATAGGACTCACTGGTGATCAGACGCAGGGCTCAGCCAGATGAGCATACTGGCTGATCCCTTTTTACGCATGACCCACCTCTTTTGTACCCCTTTCTGTTTGCCCTCTGTTTGTTCCTCCCTGCACATCCACCATGGGTGTGTATGGCTGCATCAATTCCCGTGCCCCTCCGGGTCTTTAGTCTCACTGGTTTACAGTCTTATCAGCTGCGAAGTCTGCATTGATCTAACTGGAAATGTTGCCCTGTGGTTTCTGGATAAGCCATCAGTTATCAAGAGGTTTTATTCTTGTCATTGTCTTCATGTTTGCTTTGTCAGGTCTTTGTCTTGGTATATTTTATTTCTGTTTTCCACTTTTCTCCCTCTGTTTCCCATTTGACAATGTCCACCTCACGGGAATGAGCATTCTCGCCCTGAAGTGCCTTGATCAACTAGTGTCTCTGACTAGGTTTGGTTCTCATCACCGCCTCCCTTGCCTTTTGACCCTCAAGTTTGTGTCCGTGTATGCTCTCGTTTATGGCTTTCTCTTGTTCTTATTAACTCTTTTTGCATTGAATAAGGTCCTTGACCAGATACTTCTAAAGGAGCAGACAGTCTCCTTCCACATAACCTTACACATGACTAATACAGTAAATTGCTCTATGTGAAGAAAACCTTATAATTTCTCCAGATCAGATTTTATTTTTTACATTTAAACCAGGTTCTGACTTGGTAAATGAAAGAGTGAATAAATCCAAAATTTTACATGAAATATATGTATTTTAAGATATACTGTTATAATCTAATGTGACAGGTTTGTGAAAAAAAACCAGAAAACCAAAACCTTACCACCTTTTGTAAACAGAACCCCAGCAAAGAAAGAGGATGTCCTTTTCTATATGGCTATGATATATTTGAACTCATTAAAAAGATTTAGTATAAAATGTGTCCTGAGATCTCAGTGACTATTTTCTTCTTTGTAGTATATATGTAAAATTTTCTAACATTTACATTGCTTTAAAATGTGTAGTAGATTATTTATAACTTCTGATTTTTGTCTTTTTTTTAACCATTAGAAAATCCTGAAAAAATTTCAGAAGCTAATGTGTATATCCAAGTTCTTGATGTTAATGATCATGCACCAGAATTCCCTAAATATTACGAAACTTTTGTTTGTGAAAATGCAGTTTCTGGCCAGGTAAGATTGAAGGTGTTAACCATCAGTTTTCTCATTAAAATTAAGCCTTGGTCTGAGATTTTACTATTCCTTTTTTTAGTGATTATTTCAGTACTGTGAGTACAGGCTTTATTTTGTCTCTTTCCAAAGTTAGAGTTTATGATATACATATAGTTTGAAATGTAAATTTTAGAAGACTGACATGTATTTTTCCCCCTTTAAAACAAAATTAGTACATCTTGTCTGTTTGCAAAACAGGTAATAAAGAAATACAGACAGAAACTTATGAAAAAATTCTGAAGTCATAGTCTTGTTTCATGTGAATGACATCACTATAAAACTTTGGTCTGTTATTTTCAGCAACAGTATAATGTAGTCTGGGAGAACCAGACTTTGACCAGATCCAAACCAGACTCATTGTGTTCTTTGGTTAGAAATCATTTATTGTGAAATGAATTCAAACCCTGCCTAGTTTGTGGAAGTTTGAAGATGTTTAAGCCACAGCCCTTGCAACTCCTTCCCTAGCTGGCAGCTTAAAATTTTGTTGTGTTAAACATCTTTCCCTGGAGGTTTTTTTCCATTGCCTACTCCCCAGGTGAATGGGATAACATCAGTCAGCTGCCCTAACCCCTCAGACACACTGCTGACTCTTCATTTTCCTCCTGCAAAAAGAAACAGAGGATGCTCAAAGCTGTTTTTTTTAAAAAAGGGTACAAAATGAGCAATGACAAAAGCAACAGCAAAAAGCTATAGACAGAAAAATTTATATTATTTTTCGCCACTCTACAGCATCATTTGCACATATGAAAAAGACCTTTGGGATATCTGTGATGGTTCCATTCAAACATTTTGCTATGTTTTGACTTCTGAATCACAGAGCCTCTTGTTTTACACCAGCTTGGTTTACTTGGACCTGGATTAGTCTGCAGTTAAACAAAGCTTTCCCTGTTTCTAAAGTAATTTCTTCATAGCTTTTTGCATCCACTTATATGTTTCTCTATCAGCAGTTGGTTTGTTTGTTCTGAATCTGATAGTTTTCCACCCTGCAAAGGTTACCTCTGATACAGAGGTACTTGGAGTAAGCCATTTCTTTTGGTATTTGAGTAACTCATTGACAGATCAAAGAACAGACATTAAAGCAAATGCCACTTTATGTTCCCTGTCTACAAGACAACATGAATAAAATATGGAAGCTTATAAAAGGCATATTTGTAATCCATGTTTTGGACTTGTCTGCATTATAAAAACACAGGTGATTTATTTCCCAAGATTTTTATTATTCCATAGTTGCTTACTGATAAATAACATCTGTATGCTAACCCATTAACGGCTACTTTTAAAAAAAGTATTTTTGTATATATTAAGTATTCTGGGAATCAACAGGACAAAATGGTACTGTAAAGAAGATACGTAATTGTTCCTGTTTAGCATTGTAATAGCTGAATGACAGATGAGGGTATTTTTCCCCTTTTATAGACATGCCAACTGTTACTCCAAAGTTTCTCTTTTCTTTTTTTTTTATTTTCTTTTTTTTCATTGCTATACGTTTTTGAAGTCACAGCCATCCTTAGTTTAGCCCTTGGAGACCATGGCAATAGTTTTAAGTAATCTTTTCACTAATAAATGACCTTAGGAAGAGCAACAGGAGATTGCTACTGAAGTACATAGCTATCACAGTCAGAGCTGATGATACTTTGTTCAATGTTTATGATTTAAACCACGATAGGTAACTGACGTATCTCCTTCGGTGTTATTGTTCTCTTTTTTTTTACTTTTTACTCACAGAAAATGTTTTTTACTTTCATCAGCAAGAAATTAAAAGGTTCAAAAATTATGTTATAGATGGCCTGATTGTCCACTGACTAACATTTACATTTCAGAAGAATCAGTATAAGCAGATGAAGGCCTTAATTAAGACATTACATAACTTTTTATCATAGCCAAATTTCTGCAATCCATTCCAAACAGCTCAGGAATCTCCTTACATGTTATGAGTTGAGATCAAAGCTTGTGTAGATATTCTATCACATTTCAGTTTTCAAAGTTGTTATCTTAATCCATTTAGCTTGAAATGATATGCTGCAAGATATTCTCAGAGATGTTCTGCACTTCTGGAATTCACTTCCTTCCCTGATCTCAACCTAATTGTGCTTACTTTCATGGGATACTCCAAAATATATTTGCATCCCACAGCTTATAGTGTTTGGGGGAGAGGAAGGAAAGACACTGCAGAGGAAAAGGCAGTATAAAAAAATAATTTGGCTTATATGGGTCTCTTTTTCTTGACATCTGCCGGATTTACAACAAAAGTAAATAAGTTATTTTTACGTAGCCTTGGAGTACACTAGGTTATGATAAAGAATGTGAAACACATAATGAATAAAATAATTGCTGTCCTAATTATCCAAACTCAGACACAGTTACTGATAGCTTCAGTCTAAAGATGAAGGCTTGTTTTGAAGTTTTGGATTTTCTGAAAGATTATCAAAAATTCTTTGACTATTTTTATTGAAGGAGTGTCCCTTTATGGACCTTCCACTAGACCACATTGCTCAAAGCCCCATTCAACCTGGCCTTTAACACTTCCAGAGAGGGGCATCCACAACTGCTCTGGGCAACCTGTTCCAGGGCCTCACCATTCTCATAGTAATGAATTTCTTCCTTATATCTAAATCTATTGTCTTATAGTTTAAAGCCATAACCCCTTGTCTTGTCACTACATGCCCTTTTAAAAAAGTCCATCTCCAGCTTTCTTGTAGGGTCCCTTCAGGTTCTGGAAGGCTGCTGTAAGGCCTTCCCAGAGCCTTCTCTTCTCCAGGCTGAACAGCCCTAACTCTCTCAGCCTTTCCTCATAGGAGGTGTTCCATCCCTCTGATCATCTTTGTGGCGCTCTTCTGGACCTACTCCAACAGTTTCATGTCCTTGCTGTGCTGAGAACTCCAGAGCTGAACACAGTACTCTGGATGGGGTCTTAATAGAGCAGAGCAGAGGAGAAAAATCACCTCTCTCAACCTGCTAGCCATGCTTCTTTTGAAAGAAGCCCAGGATATGGTTGGCCTTCTGGGCTGCAAGCACACACTGCCTGGTCAAGTTGAGCTTCTGGTCAACCAGCACCCCCAAGTCCTTCTCCTCTGGGTTCCTCTTAATCCATTCTCTGTCCAGACTGTATTTGTGCTTTGGATTGTCCCAACCCAGGTGCGGGACCTTGCACTTGATCTTGCTGAAGTTCATGAGGTTCACACAGGCCCACCTCTCACGCCTGCCAAGCTCTGTCTGGAAGGCATCGCTTTCCTCCAGCGTGTCAACCACACCACACAGTCTGGTGTTGTTGGCAAACTTGCTGAGGGTGCACTCAATCCCACTGTCCATGTTGCCAACAAAGATGTTAAACAGTGCCACTTCCTATACCAATATTCCCAGTACCAATATTCTAGCAGACCCTTGCTCTACGCTGCAGCTGCAGATGCATTGAGTGTAACTTATCACAGAATCATAAGTTGGAAAAGACCTCTAAGATCATCTAGTCCAATCACCCGCCCAACACCATCATGCCTAATAAACCATATCCCAAAGTGCCACATCTAGACATTTTTTGAACACCTCCAGGGATAGTGATTCCACCACTTCACTGGGCAGCCTATTCCAATATCTGACCACTCTCTCAGGAAAGAAATTCTTCCTAATATCCAATCTAAACCTCCCGTGGTGCAACTTGAGGCAATTTTCTCTCATCCTATTCCTTCTTATTTGGGAGACAAATACCTGACTCATTACAATCTCCTTTCAGGTAGTGGTAGAGACCAATAAGGTCCCCTCTCAGTCTCCTCTTCTCCAGACTAAACAGCCCCAGCTCCCTCAGCCGCTCCTCAGAAGACTTGTTCTCTAGACCCCTCACCAACCTCATTGCCCTTCTTTTGACACGCTCCGGCAACTCCATCTTTTTCTTGTAGTGAAGGGCCAAAAACTGAACATAATACTCCAGGTGCGGCCTCACCAGTGCCGAGTACAGGGGGACGATCACTTCCCTGCTCCTGCTGGCCACACTATTCCTGATACAAGCCAGGATGCTGTTGGCCTTCTTGGCCACCTGGGCACACTGCTGGCTCATGTTCAGCCGCCTGTCGACCAGTACCCCAAGATCTTTTTCTGCCAGACAGCTTTCCAGCCATTCTTCCCCAGGTCTGTAGTGTTGCATGGGGTTGTTGTGACCCAAGTGCAGGACACAGCATTTGGCCTTGTTAAACTTCATACAGTTGGCCTTGGCCCATGGATCCAGTCTGTCCAGATCCCTCTGCAGAGCCTTCCTACCCTCAAGCAGATTGACACTCCCACCCAATTTGGTGTCATCTACAAACTTACAGAGGGAGCACTCAATCCCCTCATCCAGATCATTGATAAAGGTGTTAAACAAGACTGGCCCCAAAACTGAGCCCTGGGGAACACCACTCATGACCAGCCGCCAGGTGGATTTAACTCCATTCACAACCACCCCTCTACACTCGACCATTCAGCCAGTTCTTTATCCAGCAAAAAGTATACCCATCCAAACCATGGGCAGCTATTTTCTGCAGGAGGATGCTGTGGAGAATTGTGTCAAAAGCCTTACTAAAGTCCAGGTAGACAACATCCACAGCCTTTCTCTCATCCACTAGGCGGGTCAGCTGGCCATAGAAGGAGATCAGGTTGGTAAAGCAGGACCTGCCTTTCAGGATCCCATGCTGGCTGGGCATGAACCACTGGCTGTGCTTCATGTGCCGGCTGAGCGCACGCCAGATGAACTGCTCCATAATCTTTCCTGGCACTGAGGTCAGGCTGACAGGCCTGCAGTTCCCGGGATCCTCCTTCTGGTCCTTCTTGTAGATGGGTGTTACATTTGCAAGCCTCCTGTCATCTGGGACCTCCCCTGTTAGCCAGGACTGCTGATAGATGATGGAGAATGGCTTGTCCACTTGTGATATTTTGAAACAGTGGGCACCTTGGCCTATGCAAAATTCCTTTTTTCTGTGTTATATGAACAGTGATTCAACAACATTTATTCAATAGGAAAAGTTCATCAGCATACACGGACAGACATAGAAAGGCATTTAAGTGTTGTGTTACAGCCTTTGTAGTTGGTCTTCCTTTGCTGAGATTTACACCATTTTGCTTGTAGCTGAACAGAAACATCTTACAGTAAGCCCAGAGAAACTAGATCAATAGTCTTCCAATTTGGTTTTTCAAAAAAAGAAATAGAAGCAGTCAAAAGGAGAACCTTGGTCTTGAGGGAGAAACATAATGCAGGGTTTGGCTATAGTAATGAACATTTTAATCTATTACCTGCATTAAACTCTAATGGTCATCAAAAATTATTAAGAACAGAAAAAAATCCTACTACTTATAAGACCTCTGCCAATATGAACAAAATGGGTTCTGTACTCCCAAAATAGGTGTGTGATCAGATCTTTTACAGCCTATAAACCACAGCAGAGCTCCTATAGAAGGACATTGGGTGGAAAAGAAAACAAAAGAAACTAAAGTAGAAAGAAAGAGGTGGTAAATCTGTTCCTACTTCCTTCCATCTGTCTAATGGGAATGGTGAATCTATCATTGAGTATGGAAGCACGCACAAAGGATTCCAAATTATGCACTCAGAGTACTCTAGCATCAAAATTACTGTTACTGATGGTTGTTCTGATGGGCAGTCTATGCTTTAAGTTGAACTTGGTAGAGAGAAAGCCTTAGAAGTAGAAAGGACTATAATAGAAAATCTTCTTCCTTTTCGACGTCTTCATAATTTCAATTCAGTGAGACCAGTTGGGGTTGAGGAAATAAATTTGCAATGAATTTTCTTCAAGACTACCAGGCAGCCAACTACTCTATTTTTCATAACTTGTTATTTGCAATACAAACAACACTCAGCCAGGTAGTCTAGAAGGGTTTACAGAAAATTCCTTCTCTACAATACAATTAATCAGTGAGACATCAGAGCTGTTACTGGTATCTTAGACTTCCTCACTGAAGATATTTATTACTTGAAAGTGCCCACTAATCAGAAGGAGATAGAAGTTGAGTATAACAGGCCACATCTTCTTGTGACCTTTGATCAAAGGAGCTGCTGTTGGTCTCAGCAGTGATCTCAGTGTGTTTGGAAAGAAACAGTAAATGAGGTCTACCCACCATGAACTTAGATCAGTTTATCAAGTAAAATTGAATGAGTTAATGTCAATTTTAAAGAAATTTGCATTTTCACAAGGAGTGCTGGATTATTAAAGCTTCTAGATTAAAGAGACTCAAAATAAGAAATTTTACAACAAGTAAGTTTCAGCCTGGTCAATACAACAACTGATATATCCTTGCAAAGAAACACATCATTCGCTCCATTTTCTGTGTTTACACTCTAAAATGTAGCGTATTTTTAAACCTTAACTTACAATCAAGAAGTGCAGTTTTTCTGTCTGTGATGCCAGTTTCCCTGGTGAAAGGCTAGAATCTCCAAGGTTAGATGCACAAAAGCCTAGGACACCAGAAAAAAACAGAAAGTTTCTTTCTGGGTGATTTTTCCTTTAGAGTCAGCAAAATCATAACTGCCTACTGCTCTCTGAATATTTTATAGACTCATCTGGGTTTTGCTGAATCTAAGTGGAAGTGATACAGTAAGAAATACACAGTACGGGTTTGCCCTGTGCTTATGTTCCAAATATTCTCCCACTTCTAAGGCAAATCCTTAAAGGCACGTGAATATGTCTAGAATACCCATAGGAGTTTTATGTTTGTGTAGAACAGTACAGTACAGATCAAAACAAGGAAAGGTGGGGGTTTTTTTAGGTAGTCACATACTCCTTCAGAATTTTAATGATTGGATCAGACATGGATCAAATTTAGTGGGGCAAGCACATGCTGTATGTAAACTAAAGGATGTTAAAAATGAAACAGCAAAACAGTATCTAATACGTAACTGCAATACTTTTATGATTTTCAAACATGATGAACTCCTAAAGATACACTTTCCAAAGTAGCATTCCATTAGTAATGGCTTATACCTGGTTAAATAACTACTAATCAGAATGAAAACTTTAAGTATAAAAGTAACATCTATAACTAATTTTTTTTTCTTGGGGTTTTCTTGGTAGGTAGGAAATTATTTTCTAAGAATTAAGTAACTAAACTCAACAAAATTAGGTGTGGCTAAAATGTCTTCATGGATTACTATATTACTCTGTCTATTCATTCTAGCTTGGTAGACCCTGAATTGTATGGAAAGACATACATACATTCAAAACTTTTTCTCAGCTGTGGTCATGGAGACGTTACCAGCAAACCATCAACAAAGACCAACACAGAGTTTTTTAATTTTTTGAGGTATACGGCAGAATATTATCATGAAAATATGCCATTGTTCATGTTTTAGACTTGATATATATTTTTGTTCTCTATTGCTGTTCATATTGAACATATTCTGGGAACTGTATTCTGTTATAAAAATGAAACCTGTGTCGATAAGTTTTTGCCCTTCACTGGTTTCTTGACCTGCATGCCTATACCTGTATTTGTACCACCTTAGCTATTTTGTTTGCTCTGAGGAAAGGGAAAGAAATCAATGAAGAAGCTTTGTCCTTTGTACACTGTCACCAGGTACATCACTGAACAATCACTCTTCTCATTAGCGGCAATAAAAAAATCTCAATTGTTGTCTTTTTGCCATAAAGTGAATATATAGATTTGAAATAAATTTCACATATAAAAAGGGCAGAGTGCTAAGAATAAAAAGCTTCTGGGATTAGAGCCACATTTTGCACTCTGCTGTGATGCTTTTGATTTCATCAAAATTAGCTTGCTTGAAAACAAAAAGAATGTGTGCTGGAGTCTTAGATCTTTGACTGAAGAAGTGGTTTAATCCGGAAAGAGTTATCAAAGGCACAGATGGAAGACTGTAGTCACTTCCATTCACTTACCTCTTTGATGTTAAAGCATTGCTTGTAGCATTTAGGTGCTTTCTGGTTTTGGGAAAGTTAAGGCTTCAAGTCTCTTGGGTACAAATATCTACAAGGCATGAGATGACTAATGAAACAGAGCCCAAGTTCAAATCTGACACTATCTTTTCCGAAAGCTGGTGGGCTTGCATCAGTTTGCTTTCCTCCTGATTGGCAAGGATACTCACTAATATATGCTGATACTCAAGTCATTAAATACTTACTGATAAAAGTAATAAATGTGAGCTCTTTTTAAGCAGAAATATTGCTTATTACGTTAATTGTAGTGTGATTGTTGATTTACAGAGTGGAAACATGTTCTTTTGGATGATAACTCCTGTTTTTTGCTTTATTTTTGCAATGACTATCTGGTCTAACACACTTGTAAATGAAGGATACTTTGCTTTCTTGAGAAAAAGCAGTCAATAAGTTCCATAATCAATCTGTTATAATATCTAGAATCAACATTTCATTGCATGAACTTGTCACCATGTCTCACTTACAGGAGCTACAATGTATCAGTTGAATGATGTCAATGTGTTTGTAGGCTGGAAGGAAATGGGTTTTATATAGAGGGATTTGTTCAAATGCAGGATGATGTACTTTTCACCTTGAAAAAAGGGGTGAAAAAGCTATATATAAGATTACTCTTTTCATTTATGGAAACTTCATTTACCCCTGGTCTTTTGATCCAGAAAATCTTTTTACATTTTCCCAAGATTTTAATGCCAGCCTCTCTCAAATAGATAAAAAATCAAAACAGAGTATTTACAGAATAAGAGTCTCAATAAGCCTGTTTGGATATAGAAGGTGTCTATTTGTGAGTGCATAACTTATGGTCCAGGCATATTCACAGATCACATCTTTATCGTGAACAGTTTAACATATCTGACATATCCCTTTATTGTTTTAAAGGACAAGTGAATACTACTATTCCTAAACAATTCTGTTTATCTGTGTTTCCAGCTAATTCAAAGCATCAGTGCGGTGGATCAAGATGACTCAGCAGAAGGTCACCATTTTTCCTTCTCGTTGGCTCAGGAGGTCACAAACAACTCATATTTTACTGTCAAAGATAATGAAGGTAGTGTCATTCATGTAGCTCTGTAAGACCTTCCTAATGAAAGATGCGTACTTCTAGTGGTCCTCACTTTGCTAATTTTATAAACATTTCCAGTTGAACAGAAATTTTCATTACCAGATATGAACATGTCATGAGGTGCATTTCAAAACAATAATTCAGTACTACCAAACAGTTTATTTTTCTTTTTTGGCCAAGTAACATAAACAACAAGAGAGAATTTTATTTCAAGGAAAGAAAATACGCTGAGATGAAAAATACACTGGTATTCCGTAAAATTTATTTTCTTAATGTAGGATGTGGTGGGAATTACAAACTTTCTTGTTAAATTAATTTATTTGTCTAAGAAACAAGATCACCAGAAAGAGAAGATTGTTGTTAATATAAGTCTGTTACTTCTTCACTTCAGAGAGACCAAAATTATAAACACAGAAAACAGGAATGTAATCTTATTTCCTAATACATTTTAAACTGCATATGCTGATTCCTAATGACATAGTACCAATGTCTTCTATATGTATTTTGATATTATCTAGAACTGATATTGATTGAGACTCTTATTAGAAATGTGATATACAGACCTGTCAAGCAAAACTAGTCTGCAGTGAAAACGCAAGTGCAATATCCAGTGGAGTTTCAGAGAAGATGATCGCTTAGAGCCAGTCTGCTGAGAATACGAACAAGAACTTCAGACTCGGCTAAAGTATACATTGTTCTTATCGGCTTTGCTAATTATTTGAATGTTCTGGCTAGGTGAATAAATCAATGGAAAGAAGTTTTAGAAAGTTCAGATTATGTTAAAAGGCAAAGTACTTCTCTCAATATCTCCAAAGTTAAAGTCAATGTATTAACATGCATTTCAATTCCGAACTTCATTAATCTCTCACTCGGTGCTAGGAAGAGATAAGTTGTTACATTAAGGTCAAATTGTGTACAAGCTGGGAGCCTTCGTCACTTTTGCTCATTCTGCACAAAGCCCAAGCAGAGCCACACACAAGGCAATACGTCCAGTTCCTTTTGGTAGTTATGTATGGGCAGAAAATAATCTTTTAAAATATGGTACAGTCAGCCCTAATTCTCTCCATTTATATTGCATTTCATAGAAATGGCTGCATGAACTGGGACAGTGCCAGGCAAAAGCAAAAGAGACGCTACCAGATCTGGAACATTTTATCTGAGTTACTTTCTGAACTGTGACAGAAACCTAGAGGAACTTCAGTGTGAGAGAGTTAACTTTGTTAAACTGGTTAGATGTGTTACACAGATAATGATAGAATCACTTTTATTGTTTTCTATATACATGTATGCACACAGCAGTAATTCACTCTGCCATGATAAAAAATTACGACATGTAAATATATAGAGATTTTTCTTCTTTCCTTTATACACTGATTTAGACACAACTAATTTGTTTTGCAACAAGCTAAGATTCATATTTGAATTAGCTGATATGCAGCAGGAGCTAAACTTAAGCTGCTTACTCGGGTTTCTACAGAACTGATTTCTAAATAGTAATAGTTAAATACATAGCAAGGTGAGACCCTCTAGCAGCTTTTTGATAATTAGGTAGTAGGAGCTCAGCTAGGTTCAGTTTTTGTGTCAGGGAAAGAATAAAAAGACTATTTTAGTGGACTTTTTTCTTGCTTTTTCTTCTTTTCCTTGCCACCTGCTTTCTCTGTGTGCTGACAGACACACTTTTTGAAGCGTTTTGGTTCGTAAACTGTCTATTTCATCTGTGAACTGCTGGATTGGTAGCAGTTGGTTACATGAAACCATTTTAAGAACTAATTAATTAGTCTGACCAGGTGTCAGGTACTGAACACAGTAGGGTATTTTTAGCTATGAACATTAAAAACAGAGTTCCTAGGTCAATTTTTATTATTGTTTCTGGAACACGTATGTCAAAAATAAGTGCAATTTATTCACGATTGACACAAAAAACCCACCACAGAATCACAGAATCACAGAATGGTAGGGGTTGGAAGGGACCTCTGTGGGTCATCTAGTGCAACCCTCCTGCCGAAGCAGGGTCACCTAAGCAGGCTGTAGAGGATCTTGTCCAGGCGGGTCTTGAATATCTCCAGAGAAGGAGACTCCACAACCTCCCTGGGCAGCCTGTTCCAGTGCTCCGTCACCCTCAGAGGGAAGAAATTCTTCCTCATGTTCAGACGGAA
>Ga0065711_1005633_pt1 | contig 19619 bp, 13 predicted proteins | sample Hoacrofraction12_FD_59098 | JGI IMG/M metagenome (GOLD analysis project Ga0065711, IMG submission 59098) | Hoatzin crop microbial communities from Cojedes, Venezuela - Epithelial fraction 12 v2 (version 2) | ecosystem: Host-associated > Birds > Digestive system > Esophagus > Crop | place... | reverse complement strand
CCCCGTGTTGGTGGTGTTTTCCCTGTATTGAAGGGCAGAAAAAAATGTTGACTTAGAACAACAGCCTTTTTTTGTTTGAGTCTTTACCCATTGCTCCTTCTTAATGATGCTCACTGAAGTTCACCAACAAAACACTTTGAAACGTATATTTACTCACACTCTATGGATTACAAATAGCAGCTGAGCCTTCATTTGGAGTTTTTAATATTCCAGAGGGCTGAAAATAATTTCGGTAAGCGTTGGAATTTAAACGTTCCCAACACTGATCAAATGTTTCCAGCAGGCAAGTAAACAAGTCTTGCTAAATTTATGGGTAAAACCGGAATATATTTCATAGCAGGAAGATGGGTTCTAGGGGGAAGTAGCTGCTTCTGCCCCCTGAGAGTGTTACTAATTCAAACCACCCATCAGTTGTACCCTGTGATTTAATCTGAATGAGTGCATGCAGTGTGAAAGTTGCTGTGGACGGCACGGTCCTTTTCTAGTCTGAGGATTGTTTACTGCTTTGATGATAGTAGAAAATGAAATCATAGGCACTGAGCTAATAAAATATTATAGATGCTGTCAATGTGTGCTGAAATCTAAAGACGTGTAATGAAATAGACTTGATGATGTCTGTGAGTATTCAAAGGGATATCTGTGGATTACTGTCATCCAGTATTCCGACTGCTTAATAAGAAAACAACAAGAACGAATAGCTTCAAACTTCAACAGGAGGGAGAAACCCCTTATTTTAAGAATAATTAGAGAGCTTTGCACGCTGGTGGTGAGAAATATGAATAGACAAATTTGTCCCTTCTAATTTTGAATTCATTGTCAGGTTGAGGGTTCAACCACTGAGTCTGCTTTTTGTATGGAGAAGCTATGAAGGCAGGGCTGGAGTAGAAAAGAGCAAACAATGGCCTGCTTTCAGAAGTAAAGGTATAGTGGAAGAACCGAGCAACTTCAAAGCAAAAATCTTCCGTGTTCAAAATATTAAGTACCAGCCTAAGATGGCCAAACTTTTTCATGGCTGGTAAGAAGCAGTTTCAGTTGTAAGGAAAATGGATCCCAAATTTAGATTTTATTGTTGTGACTCCTCAAAAAAGAGGATAAGATATTTGCCAGGTTTCAAACTCTACAAAGTCAACTCAGCCCTCATAGGAGCAGTTATGCAATAGCAAAGGCTGCCAAGGGCTGTTTTGTAACCAGTATCACTGGAATATGCAAGACTCAACGAGATGCTTATCTGTCAGGGGTGGTGTAGGATTAGTGAAATTATGCTGCAGGAAGCTTGGATTTAGCTAGCCTTTCAAATCCTACAGGCTGAAATTTTTCCTAACCCAGATGACTCTAGGAACACATTGTAAGAGCTGTTACACAATGAGATCAGCATTAAGAAGAAAAAGTATATATTTTTCAAAATATTTTTAATGTTTTTGTTAATCTTTTTCTTGCAAAAGAGGTTCGTTTTTGCCAGCATGAATACATTTTATGTAAAGTGTCTGGTATTAAAAGTGAAAAAGAGCAGAAAGGTTACACACATATACAGAGTTTAGTTATCATTAACCTTCAGTAATAATCAATGGCTATTTTCAGGTAACAGCAACTCTTCATAACCATTTTTCCATGGGAAGAAATAGCTTTAAATACATTCTAGAATCATGAAATAATTTAGCTTAGAAGGGACCTTTGGCATTCACCTTGTCCAAACCCCTGCTCAAAGCAGGGTGAACATCACAATTAGACCTTGTGGTGAAGAATGGAAGAACACCAGAGCAGTTCATAGCCAGTATTGCAGAAGAAATATATAACCAATCCAAAATACCCAGTGAGTCTCAGAAAGGTGAAATGGCTTTTGTGAATGCTGAATTGGTGGATACTCCTCAAACGTACTGAACACTGCTCATGTTATCCACTGGTGTGGTTACGTATACTGGTACCACTGAATTTTGGAATCTCTACCTGGAAATTCATTATTCCTCTGTTCACAATGCTATCTTATCCTTACTCTTCCAATTTATTTTAATCAATTTTTGTATGATTTTCTTTGTTCGTAATCTATGAATAGATCATCTGTAACAATACTTCCAGTTTTGTCTTTTTTTCAGAGGTCCGTGTGGATTTCGGAAGTGTCAAGGAATCTCCTCCCATGACCACATGTTCTTTCTCTTTGAAAGAGCCAGCTCAGTGGCATGTCCATACTAGTTGTGGGGTGAGCTGTCAAAGAGAGGTTGAGTTACATGTGGAGCAACTGCTGTTTCTGTTGAAGCGAGTATATTCCATGAAGGCTAAATTAACTTTGAGTTTGTCCCAAATAATTAAAAATACTAATTCATAAATTTTTCTCTTCCCAGTTGCTCCAGACTCTTGTGAGACTGATACGACCACAATTTATTTTGTATAAGTTTATATATTTTGCTAAAGCATGCAAGATGAGAGTGCAGGTAACTACTACTAATGGATGAGCACCTCCAGAGGGCAAGTCAGCTGACCGAGGCTGATGATAGTCTGCAATGCAGGCTTTTTCTATTAAGAACCATGCCCAACTTTGTCTCCCTGATGTAGCAAAACATTTTGACTGAGGACTTGACTATATATTGAGCTAGTCAAGAATAACCACTCCAGAATTCTTTCTGAATAATTGTGTGTGCCTATATATTTATTCCAACTCTATCTCCCTATACTCTCAATTATTCCTAGTTGTTCATAATAGCCACTGAAAATTCATATGCTCTTTTAATCCCAGTTGAAGCATGAACAGCCTCTAAAGGAGTCAATAATGTTAACATTAATCTTTTCACGAAGTTACAATTCTTGCTAGTAAGTGTTTTAGCCAAAATGCTATAACCGGGGTTTATCACAGCTGATTCTATCATTAGACTGAGGTATCAGTGCTAAGGATATTTTGTTTTGTCCTCTCTCTGCAGTTAGACACCCGTGGATCAGGATTAATCAGAAAGCCAATCAACATGTCTAATGTATGTCTATGTCTCTCTCTGATAGCAGAAGGCTCCTGAGATGAGAGTCTACTTATTTAAGCACCTCAGTTAAATGCCAGTGTTCTGTGGGATGAGTCAGGACTGGAGTCACTAACAGTCCGTCTGCACAGAAGAAGGTGTTCAGACTTGTGTTCTGATTGATATATTTATGTAGCCTCTAGGACACTGGCAATTTCTAGGTCTCCTAGTGTAGTTTTATTTTCTACAGTTCTCTTAGTTTTTAACAATAGATTTACTGTGTAGTTTGAATATCACTGAAGCAGTGACTTCTGCCCTGCTTTCAGTTTTGTTGTAGCGTGGACTCCAAAATTCCATGATTTCTCAGTTCCAGTTAAACTTGTAGTAAGTACGTGGTATAGCAAATGAGGCAAGTGAGTGCGTGTAAGGAGAATGAAGGTACCTGTGAAAGAAAGTTCTTGTAGCTAGAGAAATGCAGAGGAAAGAACCTAAGACACAGTCAGGCAAGAGGAAACCCAAAGAGTTGATATGGGAGAGTAAAGAAGCAAAAGACAAAGGCAGTGCCCTGAAGTTGATTGCAGTTTTACATAAATGTACTAGACAGTGAGTTGTGGTGGCTGAGTGACCTCATGAAACTTCTGTTCCTATAGTAGGTGGGATTTTGATTCCATACCGAAGTCTGACAGAAACTGCAAGCTGGAAACCTGTTTCAAAGAAAATGCTCTAACTTGGCATGAAGAATGAGTGATAGTCATCTGGGGACTGTAGTTCCTATGCTAGCTGTGGAACACCATGGTGTAAAGTAGCAATGAACTCTATCTTCTGAGGAAATCTGTTGTCTTTCTGTATGAAATCCTTTTCTTGTCTGTGAGGATATACCTCAAGGTGATATCCTTCAAAGACAACTCTACCTCTCTCCCTCTCCAAGCTCTGCAAGTCTCAATAAATAGGGATATGGCTTTCATCAGCAGCTCCGGTGCAATTAAAAAAACCATTCATACTTATAGTTTAATGACCTTCTGTGTATTTTTATCTTTGAGGCTCAAGGAGAGAGCATCTTCATTAGAAAAAACTGTGAGAGTCATCCAAATTATCTATTGACCTTCTGGAAACAATCCAGAAAGTGGCAGCTGTTCTTCGCTGCGCACAAGGGGCAGAGGTGGGTGTGAGCCAGAAGCGTGTTAGGAAAGTGAACTTTCTTACAGTGTAATGTATGTTTACAGGAACTGTTTGTTAAGTAGTTTCAGACAGGCCCATTTGCATCTGATGCGTGGTTAATTTACAGAAAGCCCTTAAGTTAGTCAAGTAAAGTAATCAGGGTAAATTTACCCACCCCATCTTGTTCCAGCTTTCTATCATGTGGAAAAGCTTTCCTATCGCGTTTAACCTCACCACTTAACCATGAGACATTTTCCTTCTTTATTTAGATAGAGCCAACAATGGTAGACACTTCTGGTGAAACCCCGACCCCCTGAAAGTAGTGGGGGAACTCCTGTGGATTTCCATGAGGGTTTCTCTCTTACAAAAGAACCTTTCTGAGAAAACCAAAATACATTGAAATTTCTGCTTTGTGTTAGACAGAGAATGTAAAAACTGTGACCATACCTAATTAGATCATATTCTCCGTTACACTGTTTTCTGTTAATTGACCTGTACTTAATTACAGAATTGCCATTTCTGCGTGCATCATTCTATATGTGGAACTTAAAATTCCCATATCACCTTGAGCTTGTATTTTAATCAAAATGTAAACATTTCTTTGTATTTTAACCGCTTCCTAACTTCTGATGCTGATGGCAATAGATGGATTTCGTCTTTTAAGTATTTTCTGTAAATTGTTAATCAAAAAACCAAGAATAGCTATCTGTTATAAATCCCATGCAAAACAATTCTTGCCATGTTATGGTGAATGGATAATTTAATTTCTGATCTTCTGCTTTCTGTCTATAAACCAATTATTTAGTCTTATAATTTTCCTTATCCAGTCTCAAAATTTTCCTTAGGGCAGCTTGTATTTAATACCATAGTCACTAATCCATCAAATGAAAAATTGTCAAAGGCTTTCTGAGAGTCTAGATTTCTGTTGCTGCTGTAGTTTGTGTCAATGGCTATTTCCCCTAGAACCTTGAAGTTAATAAGATGTTTTGATGTAATTTAGTTCATAAATCCAATATGTTTTGTACATCTTTATGCAATTAATACATCTTTTATATCTTGTAACACTTCTGCTGCTAGCTTTTTTAGCCATTGCAAGTGGTGCTGAAGCCAAGTTAAAGCTACTGGAATAGAATAATTCACCCATTTGAATCTCAGTGAGTTCTGGAGAACATAATTTTTTCAACTATTTAGTTTTAGAGCACAGGTATATAAAAGATTCAGTGAAGCAGTATGCTTGGTAACGTGTTAGCTTAGACCAAAAGTTAAATTAAACACAATTTGTTTTTCTTTTTTTCTTTTTTGTTACCTATATCAATTTTTTATCCTTTGCCTGATATGTTCTTACAGAGTCTTAATGTATATTTTAACACATATAAAAATGAGTATGACTTACACAAAGTCAAATGAGGGAAAATGCCTCTAAAAAGCAGTAACAATTGCTTAAAGCTGCAGAGCAAGTGGAATCCGAACCGAGAGACTAAGCCAAGGCACTTCGAAAGGGCCTTAGCAGCTGAGAAAAGGAGTGCTAGATACATTAGATGCAGATGACAAATTAGAAAGGTAGCCAAAAGTAAGGGTAACTGTTATTGTTGTGTTTGTATGGATGCTTTTTCTTTCTTAAAAATTTGAGATGTGTGGCTGGGTGCTTTTTTTTTTCTTCCTTTTCTTTTTTTTGGTAAGTTTTCTATAATCCAGCCATTCAACAACCTCAAGAGTCAAGACATCTGCCTTGGCGATGTACTCATATTTTGACGAGGCTTAAAGCATTGTGATTTTTGACATAATGTTGAAATGAAATCTTTGATGCTTGACAGCTGCTGGCTGCATAGAATGCTCTTTTTTTTTTCTTCCCCGCCCCCCCCCTTCAGCGTGATGTTTACTACACATAATAGAAATGTACATCATTTTGAAGAATAGTTTTAATTCCCTTTATCCAAAAAGCTTTCCATAAAAGTGATAAATTCATAGGAGTTAGCATCCTTTTGGTGAAGAACGCTGGCAATTTTAACAGCTGTATATGTATGTGTGCAGACTAGGGATAAAAGGCTGTGTGAAGTTTTGCACGTGGTAGCAGAAAGATGCCATCAGATGTAATGCTGGAACTGACATTAGGATCTTGGCATGCCTGACCAATGCTTGCTGGTTAAAGAGGATTAGAGAGACACGTTAGAGAGGAGCTGCAGTTGGGAGACTGTCAGGCTTCATAGAAACAAAAGCAAATGTCCCACAGAAGCAGTTGCAAATGCTGTTACAGCGCTACTAATGTAAGCTGTAAAGCCAGATGGTATGGCTCATAGGGCTCATGCATATGGGTGAGCAATGCAGGAGTAGTGCCATTGTCACGGAATTACTGTGGCCATGGAGGCTTGAGGGAAGAAGTATGATCATGTAGCGTAGGAGTGGACAACTCATGTTGGCAGTAGGGGCTGCCATCTCGAATCTGTAGAGTGATCATAGATCTGATTATGACTGATAGTTCACACTGATGTTATGACAGCCCTTAGGGCAATTTCTATGCAGCATTTTATTTTGTGTTTATTAATGGTGGCATCTGCCCAGCTGCTTTTCACCAGCGATAATCACTTTTCACTCGAGCTAAAGGGGAAGAACAGTGACCTCTGTCTTTGGTGATGGTAGAAACAGTAAGAAACCAATGTCCAAGACTTTGGAAGAGCCAGACGTGAACGAAAACCAATGAGATAAGAAATTTTGGAGGGAGTGGTTGCCAGTTCATCTGATTTGCAGGGTGTCTGTGGATAAGGGACATCAGTGAACAGAAAGTTAAAAAAATAAAGAGAAGCCGAGGTGGCAACAGGGAATGTGGAGGTGTTTGCAGAGCTTATATGTACAATACATAATGGAAGGACAGACTTAGATTTTGAAATAATTATATTCACCTTTGGTACTGTTTTTCTCTTTGTTCAGTAAACCAGGACTTTATATACATTCTTTCCTCCTCCAAGCAAGTGAGCAAGGCCCCAATTACTGGCAAACTCTCAGACAAATGGCAAACAAACTTTTCTGATTTTAAAATCATAGAATAGTTTGGGTTGGAACAGACCTTTAAAGGTCACCTAGTCCAACTGCCCTGCAATGAGTGGGGACATCTTCAACCAGACCAGGTTGCTCAGAGCCCTGTCCAGCCTGACCTTGAATGTTCCCAGGGATGGGGCATCTATCACCTCTCTGGGCAACCTGTGCCAGTGTTTCACCACTGTCAGTGTATAAAAAATCTTCCTTGTATCCAGTCTAAATCTACCCTCTTTTAGTTTAAAACCATTACCCCTTGTCTGTAAGTTTTGATTTAAAACCATTACCCCTTGTCTGTAAGGGGTGTGCAAGAGGCCCTGCTAAAAAGCCTGTCCCCGTCTTTCTTCTAAGCCGCCTTTAAGTACTGAAAGGCCGCAACAAGGTGTCCCAAGAGCTTTCTGTTCTGCAGGCTGAACAGCCCCAACTCTTTCAGCCTTTCCTCATAGGAGAGGTGTTCCAGCCCTCTGATCATTTTTGTAGCCCTTGTCTGGACCCACTCCAACAGCTCCATGTCTTTCCCATGCTGAGGGCTTCAGAGCTGGATGCAGGACTCCAGGAGAGGTCTCACCAGAGCAGAGAAGCAGAATCCCCTCCCTTGCCCTGCTGGCCATGCTGCTGGGGATGCAGCCCAGGATATGGCTGGCTTTCTGGGCTGCAAGCGCACAGTACCAGGTCGTGTCTCTCGATATCTGTGGCAGATCTTCGAACGTGCCCAGGCCTCATCGCTACTTTTGGGGTCACTCCTGTGAGGTGCTGAAAACTCTGGCCCTGAGCTGGTAGCATGACAGATTGTGTGAGGGCTTTAGGTGTGCAGATAGCCCTATGACTTCAGTGAGTCCATTTACATGCTTAAATTAAACATGTACTGAAATGCTTCATGGCTGCGGAGCCAGAATGCCTGGTGCCTCGTAGGACTGAGTCCTTGGAAATCTAATTAATACTTTTCAGTGCCAAAATGAAGACAAAGGTCTTTTGAAAGTCTGTCCACTGACAGGTGTCTAAATGTTGGATGCTGAGTTTTCCTGAAAGCTACCCTTTAAATATCAACACTGGTAATTTTTACCGATAACCACTTTAGCATAAATATACAGTCACTGTTTTTATTCCAATTCCACACATCATTCACACATCCTAAGGGGGGGTGGGATTTAATATGAACTAAATAACACATGGTCTACTGTAGCTGTTTATTTATTTTGTGGCTTTAGATGCACAAATGTAGGTCTGTTCCAAACAATGTAAGATCTAATGTTTAGCAAAATTAAAACACCACACATTTCTGAAAATTAAGTTGCCTTTGATTTTTAAAATTAGTCTTTCCAGAATGTCGCAAAATCAATTTGTATTAGTAGTCATTGCGGTACTGATTACATCACGCTTGTTTTCATGCACGTAGGGTCTTGGATCTGGTGCTAAACCAGTATTAGCCTTTGCTCTACTTGTGTTTAGGAGACACTGTGTTGCTAACTGCTATTTTATGGATGTGGCTAAGGCTGTATTTATCTGTGCAAGGTTTACTGGTTTTGTTATGCTTATAAATTTCCATAATTAAGACTGCAAATTCTATAATTACAGCTGCAAATGAGCACCATTTCGCCAGACCTTATTTTGACTGTTGAATTAATGAAAGGGGATTTTTTTTTTTTTAGGGGGGTGACACTGCTTCAGTTATGCCAGGATTTTTAGCGGTCTACCGTAATTCTGTCCTACTTTTAACAAAGCTATGGCAGTGAAAGTTTCAGTGGTAGGCAAGTCTTCTGTTTTGTTTTGTTTTCTTGAGATTCTGGTTGCTACTTTGTAAAATAACCAGCCATTGAGGACTTTCTTGGAAGTTGAACATGAAGCTCTATTTAATTGGACTATCCTTACATAGGTACTCAAAATATAGGCACGATGGAATAACTTTGTGACTGTTCTATATAGAAAATGAGGAAATATTAGTGTTATGCAGCAAAATCATGATTACAAGCAAGCAGTTCAAACAATTCTTGTTTTTTGTACAAAAAAAGTAGTGCCCCATAGTATGAAAGATGTTTATGAACTTTATTCATCAGCAACCTGTGATTCGTGGTTTGTGACAATGTTGTACTCAGAGAGGTTGACTCAGTGGCGTAGGAATTTCTCTAATGCATCAGAAGAAGTTCAGGCTTGAAGTTTTGCCACTAAGAAGTACCGCCTTCAGTATTTTCTAGAAAGTTTTCCTCTACTAGTGATGAGTCAAAAATCAAAACAAGCAGAAGTGATGTCTGAATAAATGGGACACAGTGTAGTTCAAGATGTCACTATTTATCAGGTTGAAGAGATCAGGACAAATTCAAAGTTTGTGTCCCATGGAAGGAAAAAAAAAGACACTGTAGTAATATTTAGCTTAAAAAGTGGAAAACACATAAAAATTAGAAAGCTGATTGAAAAGAAATTTAAAAGAGCAGCCAACAGTGTAAAATAATTAAAGACACTACATTAGAGGCTCAGAGTAAAGGTGTACCACATATCAAAGAAAAAAACTTAAAAAGAACCTTTTCCTAAAACCAGCTTGGCCAGCAGTACAGCAACAAGATAGTACTCAGAAGTGCAAATGACAGATCAGCAGGAAGAGATGAATTGTGTCCCAGGATTCACAGTGCCATTGCAGGAGTTCTAGAATAACTCAAAAATGGAATTGTTAAATTATTAGCTACAGTGTGGAATTTATGTTCTAATCAGCCTCATTATTAAAGGAATGAATAATATTAAAATATGTTGCCACCTTATTGAGAAATAACTAGTTAAACATTAAAAAGAGGAGGTAGAAAAAATTACAGGTTTCATAAAGGGGTGGTCAGTGTGTACTTCCATAGAGACTACAGTACAACCTGAACTACTCAACATATTTATAAGTAAATTAATTAAAGTTTATGATGAACTGCTAAACATAAAGGAGTGGGTGGAATAGCTTTTGGGTCAGGCTGTACCTAAACTGCAAGTTGCCAAAACTCTCGGGTTTTTTCTATAGTCTTTCCTTAAGTATCCTATGCTGTCCACCTTATGGTATGAGGTAGACTTTCAGTCTGACCTTGTTTGTCCAATTTTATATTCTTGTGAGTCAAGTGTGTGCTTGTCTGTTTTCTTCATTGGTAAGACTACTGAGGTGGGGAAGAGAAGCCTGGTAGTTGCAGTGATTGTTTCAGTCTGGAGGCTGTGGAGACTGTGTAGAAGGTTTGTTACTTTGACTAACTGATTTACAGAATTTTTTGTCTGGCAGTGGTTGCTGAACCCCGTCAATTCATGGTTCCACTCTTTCCTCTGTCACTCAGAGCTCACCAGTTTTTCGGTATTTATTTCAGACTGATATCTGTAAAATACACTTCCTAGGAAGTTCTTTTCATAAGTGAGTTTAGGCCTGAAACAACTAGATGTATTTTTTTTACACATCTAGTACTTCCAAGAATTGATCCTGATTTATTCCTGAGCGAGAGAGACAAATGGGCTTAATATCTTTAAACATTTCCTATTTTCTTACACTTATGTATTTTCCTGAAAAAATCATGGTAAAAGTGGCAATTAAAATCTTGCCTGATGATTCACTACAGCAAACCATACATATCTCAAACACTACAGACATATGCACTATTGGTTCTCTATTTAAAAACTGGCCATGTAAATTTAATTTAAAGGCTCTGAGGCCCTGCAATGTTGCTGAATAAACATCTAACAGTAATAATATGTTCGACACGTGAGTGCCAGTGCTAACTTAATTCCACTTCAGGATATCGAGAATCACAGACACCTTCTTCCCAGTTAATTGCTGTGTTTAATTTGTTTGCTCAAGTAACACAATACTTTGGATTATAATAGAGACCTGAAGGTCTCAAGCTGTTCATTCCCCAGAGCAAGCCAAGAAATGCAGAAGAGACCCAGACATGTTGAATATCCATCATGAAGAAGAGCTAGTTTTTTGCCATTTTTTGATAACAATTTGCTGACATGAAAATTGACTATTATGTAGTGCTTTTGAAATCCTCCTGTACTGTGACTTCTTTGGTTTGCATGAGGGAAATATCTAATGGTAACAGACTGCTTATTTTGGAAAATGTAAAATGACCTGCTGTAAGCTTCTTAAATGAAACGCTGGCTGAATAATCATGAGATTAATCACAATTCTGAATCATTTTCTACTGTGCCTGCCACTTGGTAGCTAGCGGCCAGAGCAGACATTGTGTTCATTGGTGACTGGTTTTGTGGTGCATACATGTGCATCCTCTGAGTATTAGCAAAGTAAACATTCAATGTGGGAACTCATCATCCTTCGGCAGTAATTTTAGCAGGTAACCTGATAAGCCCATGTCCTCTGAACAGTATTGCAAAATCTCAGGGTACTGGAAGAGTTGAAATTGAACCTGTCTAATATTAAAGACTGCTATTTAGCCTGAAGTCATCAGGTGCTAGACTTTTGCCTTTCTGCTTCCATCTGATGAGGACAAAACTTTCCATATATATCTGATTTTGTTCTTTCTAAACAGAAAAAAATATAACTGTAAAAATAACATAACTTAGTTTCATTGTCTCTGAAGTATTCTTCAATATCAGTATCAATATCTAATCCCTAGTTGGGAGATTTTCCATAAAGGAAACTTTAAATTAAGCAAATCATAGTTGCCCCAGATGACCAGAATCTTGGGAAGATGCATCATGAAACTACAAGTTCCGCAACTTTTTTTTCCTTGCTGATTGTATTTCTTTGCTATTCTTTGATATCTACTTTCAAGATTTCTGCTGTAGCTGGAGTAAACAGTAGATGTGATGTAAAATATAACTATCAGCTCAAGAGAGAATCCACAATGGCACGGATAATTCTCTCTGTAAGCAGTGATTTCTTGAGATGATAATTTATGTGAAGTTTGTGTATGGTGTGTCCAACAGGACAGAGCATTTACAGCTTGAAGAGGGTTTGCGCATTTTGCTTACAGTGGTGAGTATTTTTCCTTTCTGTTCTTTTGGAAGAATGCACTAAAATCTCCCTTTCCCAAGTTTGATACTGCGAACATATACATACCTAATTTCTGTCAATATGAATGCCTAAAGAATTCTTTGAAAATGTCTCATTCACTTTGGCCCTAAAGGTTTCTCTGGAATTCATCAAGTGCACTGACTATCTGCATTGCCCAGTCGCTTGTAAAAATTTAGCTCACTGTCGTCTCTTCAATTCAGCAACCTAGAATCATGCAGCATAACTTTGGGAAACAACAGCATTAAATTAGAGATGCAAGCTGCAGACTGTAATATTAAAAATGTTCTCCTACTGTGGCCTAATTTGCCTTTTTCTTTTTATGCTGATAATGTATCTGAACCCACACTGTGAGCAGTGTGTAATAAGTTTCTAGGCTTTTGGCATCTGTTATGGACAAACTGTGGATTCTTTGCAGCTTCAAACAGCAAATGAAATCGATGGAATTCGTGTCTTGATGTGTGACATGGAAATGTGCCTAAACAAATGTAATTTTACAGCAGGAGCACTTAAATTGTGTTGAGGCTAAAAACCAGATCTTGCTTATTGCATGAATTAATTAACTGCAAAACATTTCTTTCTCCCCTTGTTACACAAAGTAAAGGGCTGGGGATTTGATTCCTGTAATTCAGCATATAAAACTACTGTCAGACAGAACCTCTGGCTTGGGAAGCCCTGGAACCACAGGATGCTGGAAGTGTAACCAGGGGCAGGATCACTGCGTGCTTGTCTTGCTCTGATACTTTTCCTTAGGCGTCTGCTGCTGGCCGCTGTCAGAGCCAGGATATCCAACTAGATAGACCTTCGGTCTGACCCGGCATGGCCACCCTTACGTAAGAATACATGTGATCTCAGGTGGTTTTGATCTCCAGCCCCTTCCAGGGCTGGATCACGACTGAGGATGAATGAAACTGTGACTGGAGTTAATTTTAAAACACTGTTATTCAGGTTTGGAGTCATTTCAAGGAACGTTGTGCTGTCCAAAAATATGAAAATCCACTGGATATACAGTCCTACTCAGAAGAAGTAAATTATGTATGTTCACCTATTCTAAAAGGATTTGGAGTAACAAAGAAATTGTTGTTTTGTGTTTCAGCAACAAGAGATACCTTGACAGGTGTTGTACTTAACTCCGTACACCCTTCCAGCATAAGCTTGATATGTGTGTGCCTCAGTTTTACAGTAATAATCTGGAAATAAACATATTTTCTCATTCTCCTTGTGTGTTTTTTTTTTTTTAAATAGTTCATTCTTTGTAGCAATATCCCCTAGCATTTATGGTTGAAGCACCTAACACAAGGACTCCCAAGCTTATTTAGGGTCTTTCGATGTTGCTGCATCGCACACATGGCCACTATTTTAAGCTGAGGTGGTAGGAGCCAGTTTTTCTGAGAGTTCATGCAGTCTGAGGTGCACCTTCGCTTTCCAGATCATAGACGTTTATGTAAGGCTGTAAAAATGTAAGTTAGAGTTTTGCTAGCAGTGGAATAAATAATTCATTCTTTTGTTTAAATAATACACCCTCTTTCCTGAATCTCTGCTGTCAGGAAAGTAGGCTTGGCCTTGCCTTACTGTCTCTTGGTGAGCATACAAGAAAAGAGGCCTGAATTTGACACTGTCTGTCAAGTCGCCCTCCTCAAGCCCGCAGTCAGGGAAAACTGCTCTGGAAGGGGGCAAGTGAATTCAGATTTGACTCCAAGAGGGCATGGTCAAGTGCTGTTGTAACCATGGCTATTCACATTGCAGCGGGCAAGAAGTGGAAAAAAGGTGTGAGTACCATTGTAAGTGTGGAGCTAGTAGCTAAGCTGTTTCCAGTCTCTGGTTTTAGACTGGGTAGTGTTTGGACAGAAGCAAGTTGCGCTGGGCAGCTGATGCCAAATAAGGGAACTTTTCACTGTGAGCACTTATTTTTATTGGTATTGACCTTTCAGCTGTTTAAAGCAATGTTACAACAGTGTAGCTTCTCATGCAGATGACCGAGCTGTCCTTTGATTAGTGCCTGAGAAATACCAGCTATAGTTAAAAATACAAAGAATAGTATGGCATGGTTTATTTGCTGTGGGAAGAGCTTCTTATCCCATGCCATTTGGTACTGCTGGGCTGATTGAATTAGGTGCAGTTCTCCTTCAGATGCCCTTTGGATAGCGTGATCTAAAGGTAGTAAGTGAGCAGGGAGCTAAATCTATTCTGCAGTACGTAGACCACAAAAGGAGGGAATGTTGCAAAGGAAGCAGGAAGTCTGAGAAAGTCTTGATTTAATTTCCATAAATGGTTGTTCTGAAGATACAGCAAGTAACAATATGAAAAAACTATTAAAATAATCCCATTTCTCCCCTTTTTCTGGAATTTTGCTGATTACAACTCCTTCTATAACATTTTTTTTTTCCTTTGAGTGCTATTACTCTGTGCAGTTGTATGAACCTGTATTTAAAACTAATGCAAAGGGGAAAAGAAAATCCTGCAGTCTCAGGAGCGCATATCTGGAGGGCCACAGTTTCTGTTGAAATAAAGTTGTTAATGGAATTAGAATCACAGTGACATACTGTGAAAGGCTTCTTTTTATTACACCCCTAAGATTTATGAAGGAAATGGTCCAGACTGCTACAAATTCTTGTGAATAGTGAGGAATATGTATATTAGTGAGCTAGATGACATGTATATGCTGTACATGGCAGATTAAAGCAAATGAAGTTTTAGTGTAGATTTCAGCAGAGATAGCCTTCTGGAGAAGTTCACTGTCTTTCTGATATTCTTAAAAAAACCCTGTTTTATTGATCAGATGTTTGAGAGCAAGAGATTGAACTAATTCAGCCTGAATTAGTTTTATCCTCATCTTCAACAAACTTTAAGAGAGTAATCTTTGTCTGCAGCAAATGAGGGACATGAATGTACTGAATTGTCTGAACTTCTCCCTTCTGTTGTTTGTTTCAGACGCTTGTACTTTAAGCCAATATGATTTAGAAAAGTTATAAAATGTGATAAATATTCATCTTTTTTTTAAGTGAATTTCAACTTTGGGCAGAATATGAGGCTAAAAACTGAGTCAGATACTACTGTTGTTAGTGGCCATGCAGGTGTTCCTGTGGTAACGATTTGCCTGGACATCAGTTAAAAGCAACCTTCTCTATGGAATTTGGGTGAACTGTCTGACCAACATACAGGAAAATAAGCTATTTTATTGCAGTTATTCCAGTATAGCTTCCTATGCAGGGATTCTGTTACAGAATAGAATTTATTGGTTTATGAGCAAAATTGTTATTTTACGATTCAGTCTTCTTGTGTCTGCACAGGAGGGTGTTCTGGAGCAGGGATGACAAAATACTTTGATCTGAATCTTCATGCGGTCAAGGTGCTAAGGCTAAAGGGGTTAGTTCATCCCTATTTTGCCTTTATACTGAGGTTTCCTGTATGAGTGCCAAGACTGATGGCATGTCAGTGACAGAGTCAAATGTCCATTACGATGTGGAAGAGAATCATTCCTCACTGCCTGTAGCTGGGACTATACTGTTGGGAAAGGGTGGTTTTTTGTTTGTTTTTTTATAAAAAAAGAGAAGAAAAATAAGGAATCCAAGTGTTTAAAAATTGAGTCCTGATCAGATATCATTATTTTGTGTTTCTGAGTTTTTCTGAAAGTGAAGCCAATATCTGTCTTAAGCACTTTCATTTTGATATAAGGCCATTAAAATTAGATTCCTAGATCAAGTATTGCATTGCTGGTTGAAAATGACATTTTTCTCTTCAGGATAAAATGTGTTAAAACCTTCTCTTTTTGTTCTAACTTGGAGGAAAACGTCAAGTTTCCCATGGGATGGGAATTCTGAGAAATTTTCTTTTTAAAGTTTTGAATCGTAACCTGATATTTAAGTGATTTTGCCTTGTTAGTATAGAAGCATGCTACTATATCAGTGTTTTGAGGAAAAGGTATAAAATAAATGAAGTGATGAAGTAAAAATAAAATGCAAATTAAAAAAATACAACAGAAATTGTTCATTAGAAACTATCACATCTAAGATTTGTCAAAATAAATGAAAACTTTGGGTTTTGTTAAAATTGCTTTTCCAGAGATAAGTGCCTGATCCAATTTTCTTTGAACTGAAATGTTCTTAGAGCAGTATGGTAGATATTTCAGACATGAAGTGAACAGGTTTTTGCTTGCTATTAGGTGTCCCATTTTGAAAACTGGGCCTCCATTGATATCAGTGAAGATTAAAGGTGAAACAGTACATAGCCATCATTAGTCATCATTATGTGATGATCCATCTAGCCTGAAGATCAAGAATTTGCTTTAAAAAGAAGTAATTTCTTCACATTAAGGCACGCCAACAGCAAAATGTATCAGTTCCAGGTGTAATGGGTTTGAATAAAAATTTAAACTCCAAATTGCCTATACAATTGTGCAAATACATAGATGAATTTTTCTATACAGTATTTACAATAGATCTCTAGGGCATATCTTTGCAGTGAGGTTGTGGGGTGGAGGTGGTGAGCTTTAGTTCATTCAATCCTGAGGAAACATTTGTGGATATGAAAGAATAACTCAGTCCACCAGACAGAGGATTTGAATCTTGCTGTTGCAATACGTTACCACTTCTCTCTGAGATCTGGTATCTGAAACAGCCATCAGGCTGATATTTGCAGTTAGAAGAAGAAAAAAAATGCTTTGGTGGGATTTACACGTGATATTTTAAAACAGTGAGGAGGACTGGTATGAGTAGTAGTAAATTGTGATGAGGCTGTGGAGGGATAGATCGAGACTGTGGAGGGAAAGGAAGAAAGGAAGCTCCAGAGATTAGATAAGCAGCCATAATTTTCAGGGCATACTTGATCCAAACCTCAGAAGACATTGGGGTCCATATATCATTGGATTTTGTCCTGTGCCGGAAATTCTTTTTAGCAGAAATACTATAATGAATTGGCAAAGCCTATATACGTTTTCCTTGAAACCTTTTGTCTTTATGCCAATGTAAGCAAGAGAAATGTTTTTACCATAAGCCTTTACCTTTCCTATAACCCATGATCTTTGCTTCACTCAACACACTTAAGCAGTGGGTTAAGGTTTTTTCCTTACCTTTTTTTTTTTTTTACACAGTTTTAGGGTTTTTTCTTGTAATGTGGGGGGAATATCCCACTGGCCAATTACTTTCTGCACATCTTTAGGTCTCTCACATTCAATAGTTGCAGCGTATCAGTGGGCAACACTGAATATTAGAATGCATGAAGTTGAATTGGACTCGTCAGCTCCCAAATGGCCACAGAGGCAGAAACCTCCCTGAAAGAACTGTCATTTAGAATGCAACTCACAAATAACATGTATTTTAGGCTGAAAGCATAGAGGAATTTAAAGTTTGAATCATAATCATAAATGAACGAGTATCAAAAACAGTGGTGGAATGAAGCCAAGAATTTATCAGTTTTTCAAAACATCATTTACAAGAGGCATTTTTGATTTTTCTTTGGTTACACATCCATAGATATCATGCAGGCTGTATACTGCATCATGACAGATCTTTTGGTGTATGAGGTGGTGGGTTTTGTTAATTCAAGTTTTTCATTTGCTGCTGTTTGATCTGGAATTGGTCCCTATTGCTGTTCATTTTAATTGTCTGCTATGAATTTAGAGGTTTTATGTTGGTATATTTGGCATACTTCCATTTTATCCTTCCTTGCCATGCTGGAAATGGGCTCCGGATCAGACATTGCGAAGGACATGCATTTACAGTCATTCTTTTGAAAATGGGCCTATCCCCAGAAGCACACATCTGCTTTGTGATGCTGCTTCACAACTCAGAGTGGTTGTCATAGGTGCAATCTTTCAGTGTCTAATAATAGTGGGTGAACCGATACGGTGAGAAACTCTCTCTCTAGCTTTACTTTTATAGATATTTTCAGGCTATCTGTGAAGGCCAAGGGACTGAAAACTTCGATTCTGGAGCATGCAGAATCTTTGCCTGACGGCCTCCACCCAACATCAGGAGCATTTGGATATTGCAGATGAAAAAGGACTTTCTCTCTCTTTTTGTTTGAGATCTTTCTGCTCAATTGAAGCGTATGTCTTCTTTGTCTATAGACTAACATAATTTTTCTTCGCAAATCAAATGCAACATACCTGGAGACAGCTCCTGCCAGACACGCTGCTGTGTGTTGTTCTTGCAGTGAATCAATGATGAATTACTTCAGAAGATAATTCTTCAGTCACACTTTCTCAGTTCGGGTTCATCCCAGCAGCACAGAGGAATACCCTGCTTTGTGGCACAGGGCTGCTGTTTTCCGTAATGATTCTATAGATGTGTGGCTGGTTTAGCATGATAGAATTCCAGTCTGTGCATTTTGTTACTCTGGGGGAGTAGTGACATAACATGACCTTTTCCATTCTGTGTTTTTAACTTCATGGCAGCAATTATATTGTCTCTAATAGGGAAGACTGATCTTCAGACTCCGTGTCATACGCTAGGAACAGAAAATACTCTAATGGAGGGGAGGAGGATTCAGGTGTGAAAGTACATGCAATGTATCATATGCCATGTGCTGGCCTCTCATTTTTGTAAATAATCACTAACTTTCAGAAATAAGTCAATAAACACTTTTTCTGCCACTTTGGTATACCTCATAAGCATGACCTGATTCTATTAATGTACATCCTCCTGAATCCCACTGCACTTTTCTGCCTGAAAAGTGGGCCTCAAAAAGGCAGGAAATATATCTGTAAAGTCTATCAATTCCTGCTGTGTGACTGCATGAAAGTGAAGCAGAATTTGGCTTGTCATGAGAATTTTCCTAGTAATACTATAGAGCACATTTAAAGGAACCCAAAATTTTCTTCTTGAGTAAATTTTGTTTTGCTGATGAAATCTGTGGTGCTTAAAGTGGAAACCCTCTTTGGTAACTGAACAAAGCCATCAGGTATGTTATCTGACTTGACAGTCTTGACAGTCTGGTGTTTGATTAATCAAACTGTTAATTTGATTTTAAATGACTGATGCTCTTTTAGTATGTCTGACTTAAGTGCCTGTTTATAATTACGGTACTGAATCAAAGGCTCTTCTCAACCATTGTACAGATTAGTTTGGAGAGATGTGTTTTGATTTTAGTAGTCGTAAAAAAACTAGCATTGGTGTTTACTTTAAAGCACAAATATGTTCAAAGAAACACATAGTTAAAGTGATAAAGCAGTGCCCTCACACTTTTTATCTGAAAAAGGAATGCAAGGGGTGTAATTTTTAATAAGTTATATAAACAGCACACTTCATCTTCTAAAGAGAGAACCAGTTTGGGGGCATTCATAGCAGTTCGATTGGTGGGCACTTAGCTTTGTGTAATGAACATATATCATGCCAAACTTTTGTAAAACTGCTGGAGGTAGAGAATTTAATCTTGCATGCAGCTGTTTGCATCTTGTAATTTGCTGGGAATTTGTAAATTCCTGGTGGACTTGGAATCTAAGTAATGGTATCCTGTAGCATATAATAACTCTGTGAGCTGTGGTGTATTTTCACAGAATCACAGAATCA
>Ga0065711_1037642_pt1 | contig 19620 bp, 16 predicted proteins | sample Hoacrofraction12_FD_59098 | JGI IMG/M metagenome (GOLD analysis project Ga0065711, IMG submission 59098) | Hoatzin crop microbial communities from Cojedes, Venezuela - Epithelial fraction 12 v2 (version 2) | ecosystem: Host-associated > Birds > Digestive system > Esophagus > Crop | place... | reverse complement strand
CCCCCCCCCCCCTGGAAAACATTGACCGTCTGATTTCTGAAGCTGAAATGCCATGATTCACAAAAGCTCATATCTTATGCCTATATTTAAACTCTTGCTCTAATTACAGTAAAGTTGGTGCCTCGACTTATATTGCGAACAGGAAGAATCTGAGCAAGCTGAACACATGTCAACTGTTCTGAATCCTGGAAAGAGTCTGCTAGAAAGCTGAAGCTTAGTGTCTGTTCATTAACATCCAGGAATAATAGCAGTAATGAAAAACTGTAACTTACTGAAAAAAAAGGAGCAACAATTGCAAAACAAAACATTATTTGATTATCTCATTTGCAAACAATAAATGTCAACTGCATTTTAGACCCTTGTCAAAGGCTCCTTAGAGAATGCAAATGTAGGCTTTATCTTCCCCTGCCCTTTATTAAAATAACTGTGTAGTCTTTGCTGATAAACAAGACAATTAAATGTAAATGATGTCATCTCCTGGCAGTCATTCACTTTAATGAGTCTAGTCAATCACCCAGTGTAAACAGTAATAGCTGGAAAGCAGTAATATTCAAAATCATATTAGCAGACAACAAAGAGAAAAGTGACCTTTGCTTTTAACTAATGGTACAGCCTGAGTGTGCTGTATGTGGCAATCCAGCTAACTGCCCTTGTCGTTTTTGAAAGTTCTGATTAAATATCAGCATCAGTTTTTATTGTACAAGCCCTAATAAGGTGACCATTTGCAGTGGTAGATGATGGGTTTAGAGAAGAACAAGTAGCTTGCTCAGAAAGAAGCAACCCAGGAAAGCAAAACTTCTTCACACTGCATCAGTTGCCCTCATCTCTGTTTTCTTTCACCTGTGATGGATTTGCTCTATTACAACTACCATAAAAGGACATATTCAATCTTGGGCCATTTTCTGCTGAATAGTTAGTAACAGTGGAACTCACTACCCCTCCTCTTCTCCTCAAGCCGCCTCTCCCCTCCCAGGCATTGTTATCTCCTTAACCCATTTTCCCATGCATTTCCAGACTTCTTTCTTTTTTAATTTACATATATTGATGTAAGGTACCGACTGCTCACCTTGCTCTTCCCGTAAGTGACCATCACATAGAGCATCCTGTCCTGAGTGTTTTCAAGATTTGATGGAGGATTCATGGGTTCTTATGATACTCAGTAAAGAAAATTTAGTGTTTAACAGAAATCAGACTAATTCAGCACTTCCATCTTTGCCCTACACCTACAAAATAAAAGTCAAAGACCCTTAACAAATGAGTCCGTGAGAGAAATTAAATGTTGCTTTTTGTGATTTTTCTCTGTACGTTTTGTGCATGTTACTCAGCTTGTCCTGCCACTGGATCTACAAAGTATCTTCAAAGAGCAAATAACCTTTAAATCTAGGTGGAGATGTGCCATGCAAAAGCACTTACAGCTTTTAAGAAATCAGCTCCTGTGACAAGGACACCGAAAAGAATTTTCCCTTTGAAGCAATTGCTGCAGCTTTGCAGTGGGTATTGGAACAGGAAGGGAAGAATCATTTACTGAGTGCTTAGTTGAAATGGATGGTCAACGTCTTCATCAGGGATAAAAACACAGCTGGCAAAGCCAACAAAGTTACACAGATGGATTCTGCTGAGCGTTGGGATCTCTGCTTTCATTCTAAATGATTTCAGAATTTGAAGTTAAAAGCTCTTGCTTTGTCTCTCTGGCCACTGGATAGTTTTGATATACTTCGGTATGGTGCTGCCAAACTTCATCCACACAGTGGCCACACTGAAAATTATATGGGAGATTGATGGCAATTCTCACACACATGTGCACACCAAGTGCACATGTTAGCTGACACCCCATGACATTAAAGTGTTTTTGCTTAGGACTGCAGATAGGGGAAGAAAGCATCAGTGGTCTTTCGAGTGACATACATTCAATACTCTGCTGTGACCCAGACTTTCAGTGGGGCCTTAAAAATGTTAATTCACTGTTCTTGGGCTTTGTCCTAGTTTGTGGTGTGATGACAGCAGGATTCATGACTGATCAGCTCTCATGTAAGGGACTGAGCAGCTCCAGTGGTACAGAGGCACCAGACAGCTTCTATGCTTGTTTCCTTTCTTGGCAGGAAAGAGGGGACCCATACAAGAGAATAGGAATTGAAAGGAGTTTGTGGTGCTGTACATTCTTCAGTGCTAAGAGAAGTGTCAAGACTTTAGGAGATTTTTAGTCCCCCTATATTAGTCCTCTGGTCACATGAATGTCAGGGTGAGGATGGGGATACCAGGCTCTGACAAGTGGACTAACAGTTAGGAAACACTTTTCCCCAGTCAGAGATTTTGATTTGATTTATTTTTTTCTAATTTTTTTTTCCCCTCCTGACATGTGTGCTGTGTAGATACAGAAAAACCATGTAATTTATTGCATGCATGAGAGTTGATTATCCATTTCAAAAATCCCTTGCAATTGCCGTCAGGCTGTGCTCAGCCTGCCTACAGTAGGTGCCCTACTTAGTTATCTATGTTCAAGAAAGAGAAAGGGGAGCAATTCATATCACCACTGCCCAGGGCTGCCAGAACTCATCCTTCTTCACACTTCTTAAAGTAGTGGGGCCACCTAATTTAAGTATATAGCCTAAGCAGATTATATATACATAGGTATATACATATATAAATATAGATGCACATGCATAAATAAAACATTCAAGTGTATACATATATATATATAGAGAGAGAGAGACACATACTTACATATAAAAATTCTGAGACCTGGGTACCACATCTTTTCTACCATTGCTAGAGACACTTGTCATGACCAAAGAAACCCTAAACTTATTTCAGGAGTGTTATAACACTGAGCCTTGATTCACAAGCAGATTCACACACCTGAGGGGCAGACATTGACACCAATGTGTGGAAGTCCTCCGTTATGGTTGCTGAGTGTGCAACGAGGATCAAGCCTATATCTTTCTAAAGGTAAATAGTGGGTAAATGTGAAGCCTGGAGCTGTCTTTTAAGTCTTTTTATCTCTAGAATAATCATCTCTTCCAGAAACAGGACTCTGGGTAGAGTGTGCAGTCGTTCCCTTGTAGCTGTCAATCTGTTTCACTATTTTACAACAAGTAAATTTTCTTCTCAGTGGGTGAACTTCATGACAAACCATAGGCAAACTTCTGAAAAACTGCAAACGCTTACACTTTACTGCAAATGTAACCATAACAATTCAAAGTACTAATTTTCTACCTCATATAATATGTGTAAGTATGCCTTAGCAACACTCACGGGAAACATAATTTAACAGTGCCTCTATCTTCCTTACCTCAAGATAGGAAATTTCTGTCACATTACTTAACAGAAGGCCGGCTGTCTGAGCTTCCCATGTGCTTATCTGCATGAGTTTTTCAGGAACATCTTGAGAGGGTGTATGTTTTTCTTTAACCCTTCACTAGCTATGTGGCAGCTTCACTCAGCTAATGAAAATATGATATCTTGGCTCCAAGTGTCTCCCTGGGTTAAAAAGAAAGTATGGAATAGGAAAATATGAGCTGGGCACTTCACAAGAGAAGACCTGAAAATGAGGTTATTGTCAATAGGAGGGAAATAGCTGTCTGCTGCACAGCTTATCCCCTGCCTGGGACCATGCAGCACACCGCAGAGAATCAGCAGCTGGGTGGCTGCTTCCATGTTCTAGCTAGCATTTGTATTATTCATATTTGTATTGTACATAATGCCAGGTTCACACATATAGGAACATAAAGACTCTACTGTAAGAAGCTTTTATTTTTAAAATTGGAAAAATAAGAAGCATAAGGAAAAGGAATTATTTCTGCTGTAATTTATAGATCACTCAGTAAAACACATGCATTAGGACTAGTGCCATTTAGGACTGACATCAGTTTTCACTACTAAAAACACTAGCAGGTCTTAAATGAGTTATTTTACTGGTTAATTTGGATTCAAAAGAAAGACTAGATCTCAATGGTCTGATTTTGTCTCACTCAGCTAGTGGAGTCTGCATTATAACACACAAAATTTTCATAGTCCTGAGTCCAAAAGTTGATGTCCTAGTTACACCCAGACAACAGTGCTCAGGAAAGGCAAAGTCTGCAGGAAAAGGTGATGTCTTCTTCTTTAAGTTAAGTAAGAGGCATTTTCAAATAGGCTCCAGAAGAGCAAACTATCTGGGAAATCAGTAAATCAAAGGTCCACCTAGTCTAAACTGCTGTCTCTATCAGTGAACCATAGCAGATGCTTAGAAAAGTATGCAAGAATGAAGTGAGTATGTAGTGGCAAGTTCCCAGTGCAGCATTGCCATCAGATCAGAGGTGATAGCTCTTTGCTCACTATCTCCTAACTGATTTAATTCTATGAACGTCTCTTCCTGCATTTTAAATCCATAAAAACTTTTGTCAGTTACAGCAGAATGAGTGTTGTGTTTTATCCCATGAGTGACAAAGGACCTCCCTCTGCCTGTACTGAGCCTGTCCATGTGGTAATTTAATTTGGTTTTGTTTTTTTCCCTACTTACCTGCTCCCTACCAATCATGAGTTTCCAGGTATCCACAATAACGAGCAGAAAATGTCTGAAATCCAATGTTTCTCCAGGATTTAGATATCTACAGCTAGGCATAAATTCAGCTTCTATGTAAAGCTAGGATTTACAACCCAGTCCCTTCCTCATTCAGGTGCCAAGTTGGTTTTTTTTGTGTGAATGCCTGGCTCTTCTTTTAAAGTACTGCCAGACAAAGAGTGGGTGATATTTAACTCTTTATGTTAAATCCTGCTCCTTCAGGAGTTGTCAGAAAGTGGGACACTCACATTTTTTGTCTTCTTCAGCCATATAGGATCTTTGTCTTTTTCAGGCATTTTTTGAATATGGGATTCAAATCCACTTCTGTCTTGATGAGGTGCCCAAAACACCACACTGTAGGTAGCTGCAGCAAAGGTCAAGCCTTTCCCCTTACTAATGAAGCTGTGAGAGAGAGGAGGAGGGGGAGCAGCTTCGTCCTCCATTCTGCTGATGGTGACTTACTGTACAGCACGCAGTTAAGGAGTAAGTAAGGAAGCCAGAGGGGACCAAGAGAGACTGGGGCATGCAGCTAGGAGGTTGGACCTGGTCTCTGCTCCAGTGGTGTGTCTGTATTTTCCCTGAAAAAGGTCTTTGGAGCAGGCACCAGGGGAGTTAAGGGTGAATAACTCTCTGCATGGGGTGGGGGCTGGGCAGGAATTTTGAGTACTGTCCTTTTTGGCAGCTAAATCCTACTTAAGTTTTGCTAAGAGCACTGAAGCCTCATCATGGACCAGAGCCTGAATCTTGGGGTATGTCAGTGCCTGATCACTGCTGGGCACTTGCCAGGGAAGCCCGAGCTCAGCCAATCATGTCTTGGCGACTCAGAGATGGCAGGACATAAGTGTGGGCAGGCAGCTTTTGTGGTACTCTATGCTCATGCTGAACCAGCCAGCCACCAGCTTTCCACAGCTGAAGACTTCATCTTTCTGATGAGAGCTGGCAGTCAAGATGTAAAAATTCCTAACTGTAATCCCTTCTCGTGTGAGCTCTGGAGTAGTATTGCAAACTTCATGAGAGGAAGAGCTCCACAATACATCAACTAATATATGAAGTTTTGACCTTCATTAATTGCACTTGTAACCCCCCTAACATTCATCAGAGAGTTCGTTCCAGCATTTTGTTTGCCTGGTCTTACTTTGCTGGCAAAGCTGCACGTTTTATGGGCATGAAAATATTTGTAATATGAACTGTTTCTCTGACATAGATTTGGGCACAAATCCAGTTTCCCCTTCCAAAAAAATTCATGACTAGAAAAAAATTCCAAACTCAAGGCAAGACAAAGTGGAAATCTTGCAAATGTGCTTAACCTGAAATCACGTCCCTAAACGCAGATGTGACTCATCGAAACATTTCACTTGAATGGTTTTGAGATATTTCATCTGAATTTCTAACTAATCTTTTTGACAGATATTTTTTCATAAAAATGAACCTGAGTTTGAAAATGCAGACATTTAAAGAGAGAATTTTAAAGTAAAGAGAACCCTTTTTTTCCCAAATTTGTAATGGACAACTCCTCTCCCTGCGTCCTCATCCCCCATGCTTCCCTCTGCTCCAGTAATTCGAAACAGAAATTTCATCGCAAAGACCCCATTTATAAACTTTATCTCTCCTAAGGAGTTGTGCTGGATGACATTTTTGCTGTGTCTAGCACTGTCCTCAAGGAAATGTACTGGCTCAGACATTTAGTTCAAGCCCAGAACATTTCTGACACCCACAAGGAGCCTGCCAAGTGACTGTGAGCAACATGATCTAGAGTGTCCTTCCAGTCGCAGGAAAACCTAAACCACATGAGTGATTTGAACCATGATTTCCTCCTGTCTAAGAAATAAAGAAACTCCCATAAGTTTCATGGCATTTCAGTTTTATCTGAACTGCCTACAAGATGGCAAAATCCAGGAGGTTGAACAGAGGAGCTTATTCACTACTGAGCAACGTTTAGCAAATATTCACCTCAACGTCAGATGCATGATAAAGCTTTAAACCGTCTGTGTTTTAGTGAACCTGAGGAACCTCTCATTTGAATGAGACACAATTCAGGCATTAGTCAGACAGGAGATGAGATGCAGTCCTATAAAATAACCACATTAGTATGAAAAATGAGACATAAAGCAAACTGTCCCCATATGTTGCTATCTGTATCTCAGAAAGATTTTTCTTGAAGTTTTACTATAATGATCATCAAGGGAGCTTACAAGCCCTGGCCTGGAATTGATATTAATCTAGAGTGGAGGAAAGGGGTACAAACTCAGACAAAGAGATATCCAGGAAACAGGGACAGATGGGAGATAGCTGAGACAAAAAATTATCGGCAAGGGAGACAGCAAATGCTTTCCACTGAACTGCATTTGGGTACCGAGCATGGTGTTCTCCTGATACACACAAGGAAAACTGCATGGGGTCCTGCGCTGTTTGTGTGCAATGCAGTTGTCTGTCCTGCTGCATTACTGATTATTTGCAAAAGCTTTTTAATGTAGTTTGGGGGATAGAGTATATGTATCATTTCTTTATTACAGTCTTTCAATCATCATCATGATACAAAGAAAAAACATTGTTCAGAGCAGATGCACACTTTTATTTGCTAATATGTTCTTGTTTGACACTAATTTGCCACAGCAAAATTCAGCATCCGTCTTCAAAATGCTGCTCACTAATGCCATTCCAAAAACCAATGGGTATGCAATAAACAGTATCAAACAACCCATAATAAGGCAGTTTTACTACAGATGTTCATTATGCAGATGAGTCTTCGTAGCAGCCTGTGTATTTTGGAGAAATGTTTGAAATTTGTTTGAAAAAGCAGTAATTAAAATCAGTTATTTCTCATAAAATTCAGTAAGATCAGAACCACAGACATGTCACAGTGCTCAGTTCCCAGGAGTTATTCCCCTCTCCCTGTCCTCCAAAGAATGTTTAAGAATTTTGTTGTAGACTTGGATATCATATCCAAAGCTACTCTGGATTCCAAAAGACATCATGCTGGTGACTAACAAATATCTAGACTTCAGAGATTTGGTGCTGTTCTCATTTATATTTCTGAACATGCTCCTGATGGTCATTTTCCCTAAGAGCCCATTGGATACATGTAAGGAATGCACTGCTTGCTGGACTAATTATCCTGTGAGCTCATGGCCTGCCTTTTGTACCCTAATTTCCTTACAGTGCTATGGAAAATGTTTGTCATGTGCTGTGGCTCTCCCCAGTGACTGGATATATAAGTAGCTTCTGATGACATGAATTGACTTGCACTCAGAGCCTCAGCATGTGAACACAAATGAATCCACCCTGTGACGAGGATGGCTTCATGTTACATGTTTAAATACAATTTTAAAATTTACGTTTTAATGTACATATTCAGCTGGGTGACTAGATGAAGGTCTCCTGTCTAGAGTGCAAAGGTACTGAGCTCTCTCCTGGAAGGCTGCATGGCTTGGCTAAAAGAGCAAGGATCGTGGTCTAACTGTTACCATCAACTCTCTCCTCAGGTCACTACTTGTAGTATTTATTAACAGAAGAGAATAGGATTTTTATGAAATGATGAAAGGTTTTTTGAAGAATTTGATCCTTCCTCACCCCATGTGACAGAAAATTTCATTGTGTTAAAGGAAAATTAGAATTATTACTCACATTCTTTTCCCCAAGCTTTTTAATTTATTTTTCTTTTTTTGACATAACTTCATGTTGAATGTTATTTTAACTAGTCTGGTTTTGCTTTTTGTTTTTTCCCCCCATCCCTTGTGTGAATGTGGTAATTTTTTGTAGCCAGCTCTTCTCTAGTGTTATGTCTAGTGGTTTAGTGCGTGTGGTCCTTTGTTCTTGATTTGCTCATATTGGATGAGCAAGCGTTCAATACTCAGAGAAAGCAAGCAGAGCATTAATCACCTCCTGTGGTACGTGGACCCTGACAGGCTCTTAGGTATGCTGAGCAAAGGAGAAACGTGACAGAACAAAATTGTCTGAGCAAACACTGCTGAATTTGGGCAAAATTTAGATCTCAAATATCTTTTTTTTTCTCTTGGACCCCGCTTCAAGGGAGTTTGTGATAAAAAGCTGGAATCCCCACCTCTTAGGAGAGTGGGGTGGCAGGAAGAAGTTTCCTTCCTTTGCAGAGCACAAGGGACTACAGAAGAGAGCAGCAAGAAGATGGTATCAATCAGAGTTGAAGGTAACCACAAAATCGCTGTGGAATGAGTTCCCGACATTGCCTGTGAGTTTTACATGCAGATGTGGCATTCATCAATTCCCAGTGACATCAGTCTGTGTGTTGCAATATCAGGACATGAGGCATGATTGATTAATCTGTAGCTCTGACTCCATTTCCTGACCTAATAATTCCCTGCTCTCCAACGCAGAGTATGAAGGCTCAAACAAAAGAAAAAAGAAGGGAAAATGAGATCCCCTTAGTTCATTCTTTTGAACAGGAAGATAAATGAGGTCCCTAATGAATAAGGCAGAGATTTGCTTGAAAAGTGCTAACTGTATTTGGGAGTACAGTGTGAATTTATACCCATGAAAAAATACCTCTCTCTGAGTCACTGATACGTGGCAAGAGAAACATTAAGTGCAATTAAGTATCATGTTAGAAACTGGGTTTGGAGTATGTTCATTCCCTTACAGGGCAGTTTGGCTTCTGAAATGACCTTGTTTCTGAAACCTGTGCCTGCACCCTCAACCCATAAAAGCAACTTAATAAACCTTCCAGACCTGAAATGAACATTTTGATGACACTATGAATACAGTATATGCTAAAGATCTTCTATTCCATTTTCTATAACCATAAACAGTAACGCTTTAATGGTTTGATGCCTTTACCTTAAAAAATTCCAATTTAGTTCCCTAGAGCTATAATAATAAAAACTGCTGACATTCTGTTTTTATTTTTCAGAGTAAGAAGAATCTGTCTTATAAGGGCTTCTCTTTATTTGTGGACTGGCGAGACCAAGTTAGGTCTTAGAATCAGGCATCTTTGTTAAGAAGCAAAGCACCTGAGAGGGATGTGACATGGACTTTTAAACTTGACCCAAGTGACAGCAAGTCTTTCAATACAAGAAGCCTATTTTTTGTCTTGCAAATAGCTTTGTAAATGTCAGAGCTAAAAATTCATTTGGTTCATCTTTGCTTTCTTTCAGCAGTGGTTCTGTCATTCTGAGTTGGAAGAAAGGAGCCATCCATTTCTGTCAGAACAAACACAAGGTGCAGGCAGGGAATCCCTGTTTGCCAGGCTTGCTGTGCCTGATTCTGGCATTGCTGGGTTACAGGAGTTCAGGTTCTGTTTTTTGAAAATGCCTACATGGCAGACAGGCAGAATAAGGCCTTAAAATTTTCTGTTTTCTTTGGTTTTTAAATTTAAATGTACATAAAATGCAAATGGGGCATAGTAGGCTGCATTATGTCTAAGAGAGAAAATACTTTCTGTTGCAGAAACTATATCCCTCTCCTGTGGCATGTCGTATAATGTCTTACATATTTGAACTCAGATCCAAAATGGCAATACAGAGTTAGAAGTGGATGCAGCATTTTGCTGCCTATTACAGTAAGTGTTGACATTGTATTGAAAGCACGTTTCTTATATTGATCTGACAGAATTCTATCTCCAGATACCTCAGAGCAACCAGCATGGGGTTATTTGGCATCTGCACAAACCATATTCTAATAAATTTCACTAGGAATGATCACGACAATCTTTTACAGGCGTACATTTTTCTTTTTCTGCTGATTCTTCTTTTTTTTCAGTATTTCTGCCAGAGGTTGTTTTCAAACTACTTTTATAAAGCCTTTGCAGATTTTAAGCTCTTTACAAATGATATAGTCCCTTTCTTTTTTTTTTTTACTTTTGTCTACCATGAACACTTCTACCCTACTGATGTTGCAAGTTGTTTTTTTTTCCCCTTATACAGAAGTGCAGGAACAGGCACTGTGGACAGCCCAGATCTGTATGCTGTATAACACAGTGCCCAAAAGCAAACAGACGCCTTATGAGTAACGTAAGGCTGTAGCAAGTACCTGGTGACTCTCCTCCAGAATATCCTCCCAACTGCCAGTTACTGAGGGCCTCTCCGAGGCAGAGAGTATATAGCTAATAACACAAAAGAGGTTCTTTTCTTCCCTGGATTTGTCCTGTCACTTCTTGAACCAAGACTATACAAATGCATTTTTAAAATTCCTTTTTAGAGATGAATGCACAGCACTGAGTCTACAGAAAATTTGCCCATCTATTTGTAGGTTGACTAAAATCACACCTCGAGTTATTATGTTCTGATCAGTGGATTGGATAACAATAACCTGAGGCTTGTCCTGGATGTTTGTGACAGCAGCTGTCAGGACTGCGCACTGAAAACCTTTGCAATATGCTTATGAGTGGTTTATATGGCTAAGGCAACAGGAAAGAGAGCAGAAAGAGCTGAGAAACCACCGAAATACAGACACTGTACGGAAGTTGGTCATGGGAGCACAGCCCCTACCTTTGAGGCCATTAAATCTGTCTGCTTAATACTGGAGAGAGCAAGATCTTGCTGTGCCTGAACACTGCGGTGAGAACGTCAAATAGCCAGGCCAAGATTTGCAAGCACAGTTATGAGGTTGCTGGAAAAATATAACAAATGTTCTTCCGGCACACGAGCCTTATTTCGTGTCTGAAGAGGGTTAAACATGGGTTGAGAACAGTATATGCTTGGACCATCATGGTTACAACACCTCTATCATTGCAATTCTGTCAGTTAACTGCTTTTCACTGCTAAGAGACCCTGAGGAGTGCATCAGTTTAAATTACAAAGCACCAAGAGGATCTTCATGAAAAATGACCCTCCCTATATAAACATGAATTTTGTGCAAAATTGAAAGAAAATTTCTTAACCATTTCCTTTATTTTTGTATCCTATTTAAGACTAAGCTTCATCTTAGTGTTAGAATGGAAGTTAGGTTTAGAAAGTCTGAAAGAAAACTCATATCACGCTTTTGATCTGAGAGCTGAATAAATTCCTGGTCAACACCAACCTCCTACGATCTGGTAAATGTGAGAGCTATGCTGACATTCAAAAATGAGGCAGCTCTCAAGGTGCTGCTCTATATTCTGTAGAAACTTTTCTAAAGGAACTGAAACCCTGACCTGGTAAAATCTTTCCAGGAAGGGAGTGTGTTCTGTAGTCCCCTATTCACACAGTCCTCTAACGAGTTATCTCCTCCTGAAGCAAAATGGACTCTCACAGCTATTGGCAAAGCAAGTGTTTTCCCCATTTTTTGTGCTCCCACCCTTCTCAGCAGAAGTTCTAAATCTTTTTTCTTCCAAGAAAATGCACATTAGAGGAGGAAACACCTCACCTTGGATTCAGCTTAACTTCTCTGGCATGCAGATCTGTGGTTGATTGTACCAAAAGGTCGGGGATTTCTCTATCTCACAGAGGTGGTCAGGGAATAAAACTCATTATGGAATTCGGAAATGGGAAAATCGACCTTTCTACAGACAAGGAAGTGAGACTGAGCTGGAATGCAGAGACAAATGTGAAGGAAAACAGAGGCTGCACAGGGGCTGAAGCCCAGATCTGCAGTGCTATGTTTGGGCCTTGTCTAAGAGGATATCTTGCATCCTGGAATTCAGTGGGTGTGTTAAGGTGAATACTACATTTTGCCCGTTTGAGAAACTTACCTCCTGTGAGGGACTGTTAGGTGTGGATTCTGTGGTACATCTGTTGAGCAAACGTTATAGATGACTGATATTTATATGAAGGGGAGACTTTCCAGTGCTCATTAAGTAAACATTTACTTCTAAATATTTGCACTCCAATATTTAGATTTATGAATGTGAATTCTCAAGATCCCTGTTTTTGTGATCCCATTTGAACAAGGGCAATTACTTCCATACTGTTAATGAGAAAAAGACATAACAAATATTAAGAGACCATGGGAATAGAGTAAGATCAAAGGTGTAGATTACCAACTGGAACATATTTTCTCCTCACTTTTATTACTGAATGCTATTTGCATAAAGAAGCAGGTTTTTGGTTTAAGAATTTTTTTCTTTTCTTGCTACTGATTCTCATCTGAGGTCATAATCCTCTTCCTGTGACATCACAGTTGATTGCTGCGGAAAGCACTGTCAAGTCATACTGCAGTGATCAGAGGTTCAGATGAGAGAAAGAGCAGCTCTTAAGTAGAAGATTCTGCTTTCATACTCATGTCCCATGTATTAAAGTATTAATTCTGAAGGGAAGCAATGCCCAATGCAGAACTTTTCCATCATGTGACAGCAATTTATGAGGCATTTAGCATTATAAATACAGTCACCATGATCTGTCCCTCATGACACTCTTATGGCAGCACTAGAAGACTCACAAGAAGGGAGTTTAAACCAAAAATCAAACCTATTAATACAAGATTTCTGCTGGATTTTCCGCCATATGATGTTTCGCCTGTGTCTTTCTCTTAGACTGTAATCATTTGGTGTCAGGGTTGATACTAATGTGCCATATTTTTGGCACTAAGTAAATACTAAATGTTCATACACATCAATAGCTTTTTAAAAAGTAGCCAATTACAAGTAATATATCCTCAGGAACATTTTTCACTACCTTTTATGACTGTTACCCACCCAGCACTTGCATCAGCAACTTAGGAGTAACCTCACACCAAAACACTGGTATGGTGCAGGTAATAAATTCGTTCCATTACATAATATTTAAATGTAAGATTGGTTTATAGGTAAAATGGATGCTTGGTGAATATATTGGAGACACAAAAAGTTTACTTGTTCAGATATGATAAAAGATTAGTCCAAATCAAATTAATGGGAGATTTCAATGTGCATGAGTTTTCAGAGTTCGTGTCCTAGTTTGACCATCCTTCTACAGCAAGCTAAACTAAAATCATCTTACAGACTGCTGTCCACAACTGGATGTGAACTTTGTAGTTAGTGTCTGCTATTTGTAACATGATAGGATAAAATAATCTGGAGAAGGATACTCCGTTGTTTATATGATTTATTACAGTTTCATTTTTATAACAGAAATAATACAGTGCCTCCTTGCTACAAGGAAGAAGAACAATAGAAACAACCTCTCAGGTGCTCACTCTCAACCAGTCCTTTGCCTTGTATCTTATGCCAGGTCTGACAGCTCTTTCCCTCACTCTTGCTCTTGGAATGAAATGCACACTCATATGAGAACTAGGACCTGGTATCAGAGAGTGCTTACACATTCATAGCAATAAAGAAGTTCAACAATGTAGTTATTAATTTTCTTTTTGTCACCTGGGAATTCCTCATAACAGAGCAATTCTTTGTTGCCATATGCTGCAGCTCCATAAAACAAATAATTTATTCACAAGTTATAAAGATCACAAAGAAGCAAGAGCATGCAAGCAATGTAACATCAGCTTCATGTACAATCAGTGGAAATGAGGAAACAGACCCTCTCTGGAAACACCTTTATTCAAGGTCCCTGCAGGACTCGCACAACTCTCTGCCAGGACAGGTAATGTTACAGCTGGGAAAGAGGATTTCTGTGAACTGTGGAAGTGTTCCAGCTGTGACGGTGACGGGTCTCTGACTCAGGTCCAGTTATGGCTCCAGTTAAGCAAAGCACTGAAGTCACACTGACTTTGCTTCAGTGAAACACATCTGAGTTTTGCACAGTCCTTGTTGCTGAACTGCACCTGGGATTGAACACGATGGCACTTTTGATCTTTCAGGGGATGTTGTCAGTTTTAAACATATATTAAAAAACCAGAACAGCCTCTGAACACCGAGTTTATTTGCCAGTGATATAGATAATGAGTATTCAATTACAACTCAAATGTGTTTTCCATTTCCATTACTTTCCATTCGCTCTGTCAAATGACCAGAGTTTGCTGTTTTGCTGTTTGGGAAATGAAAATAGATTAGTCTGTCTTGCTCCTGTTTACAGCCTGATCCTGATAAATTTCACTCAGAGGTTCTTCTCTGTCAGCCCAATACTTCAAGTCTCCAGCTATAGTTGCCACAAAGAGACATTAGCAAAGATAATTTCCATTAAGAGTGAAAGAAATTGCTAGATTGTTGATTTTAATCCAAAAATTTTAATTCTTATAAAAAAATATTTTGGTCACATCTGACTTTTAATTTGTTAAAAACGATTCCATATTAACTTTTAGAAAGATTCGCTATTTTATGCTCCAAACGTGTTTACTCTCACCCTGCCTCCAATTTACTCCCCACATACGAAATCTGTAGCTGATGCAGTTTGCTCAATACAGTGTGTGTCTGACACACTATCAGCACCCTGCTGCTGGGCGGGCTCCCAGGGCCGGGTTGTAAACGAATGAGCGAATACATGAGAGAGCCCCAATCTGATCTGGCGCCATTCCCAGAGCCAAAATGGAAGATGCTATGTGACTAATTCTGGTTCAATTTCCCTTTTATAAAGAAAGCACACTGTTTTGCTTACTCCGTCAGGAGGGATAAGCTGATCCAGACCTGTATTACCATATTTCAATGTATCAATTCATTCCTCTGCTACAGGTAAAATATCTGTGATACAGGCTGTATTTAAAACTATAGTGTGTAATCCCTTTTATCCACTGTTCATGCCAGATTCTGTTTTGAAGTAGGCAGCAGTTTCATTGTATCACTAACATTATCATTTTAATGAAGTCTCTTCACAAAATAGTTCCAATTTACACTTTCATATGTTAGATATTTCTTGATTTGCCTTCTAAGGAAACTATTAAGACTGCTGGCATTTTTTCTTTTCATTTCTTTTTCTTTGGCTGAATCTCTTCTTTGACAGAAATTAGGCTCACATTTCCATGTAATAATACGAAAAATTTTCTATTTGCCATGAAAATTTTTGAAGTGTTCTTGAAAAGCTAAATATCCAAAGCCCCAAATAATTTGGCTACTTGGAAATTATTACAGTCTTATACCACTAAATTTATCACTTGTTTGGTGATCCGCCTGTGTCTCTGAGCTATGTTTCTTAGAGTATGCACCCCATAAAGCACCACTTTTGTTCCCTAGGAGAAAAGACTCCGGTATATGAGAGAAAAGACTCCGGTATATCACAAACCGTGTTGTCCAGCAGGAAAGCAGGACGATGGAGGAAAATATCCATATCAAATAGCCACCTCAGGCTGGAGTTCGCATCCAAATAACATCTACTTCTGTTCAACTTCATGGCCTTCTTTCTCCTACAGGAGAGGGATTATACTGTGGCATATGAAGTACAGAGAAAGCACTGCTTAAACAAGAAGGCAGGAGCAAAATGTTGGAGGATCACATTTCTAGAGAGGAACAGTCTTCCCTGAAAATATTCAGGACTTGAATTAGAGTCTGAGACTGGGAGGCAAGTTATGGGAGAAAGATTTGGGAATTTCAGTAGAAGTCTGTTTTTCAACCAGCTCTAAAACCCTGTTTTCAAATCTGACCTTAATGCTAGTTATTGACAATCTTTTCTCACAGGACATTGATCGAGCAGATACAGTGTTGGAACCTTGCAGAAATCTTTAATTTAAAACTGAATTGCTTGACTGAGTTAGTGGGTGCAGTCTCGATGAGGGAGGACTACACATTTGGGGAAAATGCTCTAGAAACTCCTGTCTTAAGTTTGATTCTGCAGAATGATGGACAGATAACTTTTGCTTTTAAGTTCTGACAGAAATAATTATGACATTTGCCAGGAATAGAAACATGCAGCTGGGGTAGAATTGCAAGATATAGTCAATGTCAAGGCAGGACAGTCAGAGCAGCTGCACTGTCTCAGAAACAGGGCAGGAATGTGGTCCAAACACTCCAGTTGCCACCTGACCCTCCTGTTCAAGTGTACCCCTAGTTCAAGGAGTCAGAGGCAGCATTTCACATATGCACAAGCAATGAATGTAAAAACCTTGCTGATAAATATTCTCTTTTATTCTACAGACATAGACACACTGCGGAAACAGGGCAGCTCCTACCTGTAGAGTACAAGACCCTGCTGCTGTCCTTCGTGCAATGCAGATGCAATCTCCTATGCACCCCGGGGAAAATCCCCCTTGCTTTAGGAAAGAGTACTCTTAATTCATTCACTCTCCTTAAAACAAAGGTATTCCTCTGCACCTTATGGAGTCCACAGGCACTGAGGCAAGATAGCCCATCGAACTATCATGGCTCGGGCACACTAATTTCTGTAATTAAGTCACAGTGGACTTTCAGAGACCTCTGCTTCCCCTGCCTGAATGATCAGGGGTATGTGTACAGCTGGGTTCACTAAGAAACTCTGCACTAGTCTGAAGCAAGGCTTGAATTCAGTACTTTAACTGGAGTGAGGCATTTTAATCCCTCTGCTTCCACACTCCTACACCAGCTTTCACTGACATAAAGCTCCATGCAGACCTTGCCCAGTGGTGTCTGAAGGGGAACTGCGGGCTACCTCTCCTCTGTGACTCTTCATTTTCCTATATGAGTGTTTTGCAACTCACGTGGTAGACCACATTTTAATTTCTCAGTCACCAAGAAGTGAAAAACAACATGCAACTGTCAGACCAGTACAGTACTCCGTGTAAGGGCAGCAGTGCAGGATCTGACCCACGTCTCCTTGTTCCTCTGCCAGTGCACCATCCTCCTGATCAAAGTTGCATTGTCCCAGCAAGTGCCGCTGAATCATCGGACAAGCATGTTAAGCAAATCAGTGCCACTCCTGTGACCTGTCAGGGATCCGCCACACCTTACACCCTGCCCAGAGGACCCTGGATCTGGTGTCATGTTTATGCCCGCAGATCCTCCCAGTGTTGTCTTGTTTTTCCATTTCCTCCACCACCCACTGTTTCCCTTCCGAGTCTCTCCCTGTCCACACCTCCACCAAACACACGTCAAGCTGTGCTTATTTGGACTGTGCAAAGCATTTCAGCAAAAATGTCTGCAACAGTGGAGCTGTACAGGGTCCACGAGAGGAAAGGCATGCGGATAAGGTACTAGGCAGGAAATCTGCTGTTTGGCTTTTCCACTGACCTGTTCTCTGACTCAAGGCCAGCCCTATTTGAACTGTTCTCTCCCAGACTGATCCGTGCGGGTGACAAGGCAGCTCTCTGCAGGGAGTGGGGTCCCCATGTATACCCACACCACGGGGCAGAGCTGTGCAGATGTCGCAGGAGCAGCTGGGCTGAGCTGTTTGCCGTCCGTCGGAGGCTGCCTTCCCCTTCCTCTCAGCCTGATCCTGGTGCCTTGGGCAGCTCATTCAGAGCTAGCTCAGATATTCACAGGCTCACTGCAGTGTGCAGTGTAAGTAGGAGCTTAATCCCATTACAGGCCTGAGCGAGCCCACCAAGGCCAAGCATCTTGAACACTGGCTAAAATACAAACGCAAGGCAAGTCTTCATTACACCCTCTTCTCTGCCTGTGAGCAAGTTTGGATTGCTCCCTACTTGAAATTGAATCTGGTGGCATTTTACTCTCATTGCAACAGGTGTGAATGATGGAGAACCACAGAGCATGGCAAAGGAGCCAGCCCAGGATCACCTCCCGGTTTGCCAGATTGCTGTGAGGATGTAGTGCAATTAAAAAGAAAGCCCTCGTCCAGGTCGCTGATGAGTAATGCTTGCAGTTACTAAAACAGAAAGGACTTCAAACTACTGATTTATTTTCCATTAGCTGGGTTGCTCTATACTTCTTGCAGTTCTCTCAGGCTGGGCTGTAGAAATAAACCAGTCAAGTTTGCTCTTATTCAGTGTTGGTTTCTAGTCAGGGTGCTTTGCTAGGCTCTTGGGCTCCAATCAGCAATAAATGGGCTGTAAATGATGAAGGGAAAAACAAGGAGGAGAAGAAAGGGAGAGTGAGGAATGTTAAAGTCCCCAAACTATTCCTGCTTTTTCTGTATTTTGTGAAAGGTTGTTTGGAACCAGATTTTGGGCCAAACTGGCTCCTAGCAGAACGCTGATGATTTTTTCTACATAAGGCAGAAGAAAATAGTTTAAAAATGCCGAATAGCACTGGTAAACTCCATACGCCCTGACAGAGCTGCTTCTTCTCAGGCAAACTGATGTGCAACCAATTATATGCAAGAAAGTGTGATAGATTTACTTCTCCATGGTACATAAAAATCCTTGTCGTGTTCTCCCCCTGCACTTTTTTTCTCCTCCAACAAAAGAAAAAATTTGGTCCAAAAGCCCTAACCTTATCTTCTGACTACCATAAAAATGGTAAACATTAGAAATGGCCTTTATCTGGACAGGTATGCTGAGGCTTATTCTTCATTTTAGGGGCATCTGGCATAAGTTTTGCGTGAGGTGGGCAGTCTCTGTGCTCTTGACTCTTATTTCTGAGTACATTTCCTTTTGAGGCAAAACAAGGAGGAATGCACCACAACCTTTTATCATGCTGTTCTCTGCATTCCTGGACAGTGTCACTGTCTGGTGTGTGACTCATTCATGGTCTCTGCAAAGCTTTATGATTCCATTAGAGGCCTCTTCTCGTTCTGTTTTATTTTAGACAAAATTAGGCTCCAATGAACTCTAGTTTCTGGAAGGAGGTATGGCATATTGTGGGGCAAATGTGACCACATCTCCTGTCTCTCTGTAATCTTATTACTGAGATATAGATACCTCGAAAGCCTAAATCTAATTACAAACAAATGAAGGTTAAACAGAGAAGAAATTCCTTTTTATTCACTACAAATAGTTATATTTGCTATATGCTACAGATGTACTCTGAATGACCATGGATATAGAAAAATATGCTGTGCTCAATTCAAGCAATAACTTGGAGGAGGTAAAGTAAAAATCATTTAACCTTTGTTTATCTGACAAGTCAACTCTAATTAGAAGGTCAAATTAGTGGGCTGCATGTAAAACAATTAAACTGGTGAGGTATCCATAGGAAAGCAAATTTATGTTATTATGCTGCCCTATGTTATTTCTTTTCATCAAGTTATGACATCAAACAGCTACAACATCTGAGGGTGCAGGAGGACAGATGGAGATGGGTGGTCTCTGTAAGAGAGCTCTGAGGGTGACGGAGCACTGGAACAGGCTGCCCAGGGAGGTTGTGGAGTCTCCTTCTGGAGATATTCAAGACCCGCCTGGACAAGGTCCTGTGCAGCCTGCTGTAGGTGACCCTGCTTCGGCAGGGGGGTTGGACTAGATGA
>Ga0065711_1037640_pt1 | contig 19622 bp, 6 predicted proteins | sample Hoacrofraction12_FD_59098 | JGI IMG/M metagenome (GOLD analysis project Ga0065711, IMG submission 59098) | Hoatzin crop microbial communities from Cojedes, Venezuela - Epithelial fraction 12 v2 (version 2) | ecosystem: Host-associated > Birds > Digestive system > Esophagus > Crop | place... | reverse complement strand
GTCATTGATGAAGAAGTTAAACAAGACTGGGCCCAGTACTGACCCCTGGGGGACACCACTTGTTACCAGCCTCCAACTAGACTCAGTGCCGCTGATGACAACCCTCTGAGTTCTGCCATTCAGCCAGTTCTCAATCCACCTCACCGACCACTCATCCAGCCCACACTTCCTGAGCTTCCCTAGGAGGATGTTATGGAAGACAGTGTCGAAAGCCTTGCTGAAGTCTAGGTAGACAACATCCACGGCTCTCCCCTCATCTACCCAGCAAAGACAGCATAAGTCACAGAAGGAAACTACGCAGTAAAGGTAAGGAAAATTTTGAGATTTACAGCTAACAACAGATAGACAAGTAAAAGTTTAGTACCAAATCATTTATGGGAATATTTGTGTATACGAAACATATTTTGCAACCCTGCTTTGCACTTAATGAAATATCTCTAAGAAAAGAGAGCTATAAGGACAAAAGTTCTACTCAGGTTAGTATTAACATTCTATTTCTAGCCTGTTCATGTCCTATTATTAATATGATGTAACACACATACTTTACATTGTAAATTATAATTTATGCAAACAAAGAAGTAAGGAAGCATCATAACATACACAATGCAAGAAATACGACTAAGAGGAATCATTACCTTATTCTACAAAATTTGTTTAGTATTTGAACTAAAGCTCAAGAGAATTGTGGAATGATGTGACGGCACTGGAAAAATACCAAACATATGCAAAATTTCAGTGTGCTTTGTGTTGCGTTATGTGCAGAAAAAGTCACTGAAAAATGTCATTGAAGTGTGTTTCTCCCAGATCAAAACATTATATATATGCAGCTTCTATTTAAATATATTTGTACTGAGGTAAAATTAGGGTAAGATTAAATTGTTTTAAAATGTATCCTCACCCTTAAACTGAAAAAGACCTTGAAATAGAGGTGAGGAATATGCATTGCATATTAACTGACTGCTTAAAAAAGGCAAAAATATCCCATATGATATTACAGTAGCAAATTTCTTTCAGTGAGATAATAAATCTAGCAAATATGTGTCTGTGTACTCTAAACCAGTGCCTTAGTAAATGAATAAACTGGAGATTAGAATGGATTTTTGCACATCTGTAGTCTTCCCTAGGGCTAATCCTAAATCTTATAACTGCTTAAAATACTGTGAGTGGTTTTAATAGAAAATAGCCCCTTTTACTCCCTTTAATAGCTGACAGCTCATAAAGGTTCTTGCTTATCGCCTGAAATATCTAAACAGTGACAGTATGTGAAAGCTCCTTTTATGTATCTCCTAGGTGACACTTAATATGAATTCCATTCAGATAACATCCTTGTTGCCAGTCAAACAGAAAGAGAAAAAAGTATGCACATGCTTATGCCCATTAAAGTTAAGCTGAAGCCTCCACAAAAATCAGTAAGCAGCTTCTTTATGTTCCTTCAACTTACAGTGAAAGAAAAAAAAAACCAAAACAAACCACAACCCCCCCCCAAAAAAACCCCAGTAATAATAAACTAAATAAACTAAATATTACATATTTAAATGAGCATTTGGGCTTGCATTTCAATAGCTTACACTGATTCAGATCAGCAACATATACACTGTCCCTAAAGACAGTCTAATTATAAAATATAACTGAATTCCTAACTCCTTATTACTGCCTGGACAATACTGCCTGGAAAATTATCGACTGGACAGTATCTTCTTTGCTGCAGACAGATCTGGCAGTTTGTGACAACGCTTTGCTGAGGCTCTTCTTCTTTATGACATCTTCCTTTTTTAAATAGGAATAGTTTTTCTGCATGGCTTATTTTACAGTATATTACTCTGAAGGTATCAAAATATGGGAAATGTACTTTTTCACATCTTTCAGTCTCATCTGAGAAATTATAGTGACAAAATTTCAAAAATAATAATACAGCATTTCACCCAACGGAGTTATTGTTGGCTTACACATTTTGTTATCTGTGCATCTTTTGTATCTGTTTAAGTAGGTCTTTAAAAGGCAGTTATGGTCTGCCTTCACAATTCAAGATTAGTCATTAAAATATAGTGCATATTATTAGTCTGCATAGCGCAAAAGGACTAATCTAGAAAATAATTTTCTGTTGCTATTCATTTTGATGTTTGACCCTGTATTTTGACCTCGAAAATAGAAACACTTATGATATAGCCCCATCACATTCATTCCTCTTCACTCTTTCTTTAAAACCAAAGCCAAAAGTACAATCCTTTTCAAAGAGGGACATCAGCATTACCTCCACATGAACTCTGCCATTTGATTTATTTATCAATATTTTACCTGCTTAAGAATTGCGGGAATGACAAAAAATGGAAACTTTCATCACTGATTGAGGAAACCTGTCCTGTTGTGTCTCTCCTTGCGAGACATTTTTGTTCTGTCTTTACTCTTTCCCACTGAGAATCTACTTCACAAGGATGTTGGTATAACTGCTAGCAATTTCATTTTCAAAAAAAAACCCCACATTTCCAAGTACAACAGAAAGCTATGCATTATTATTAACTGCAAATTTGGTTTTAGGTATCTTTAGCAATTTCCCTTCAGACATATTCCCAGCACATATCTACCCTTGCCCTTCCTCCAAACCCTCAAAACATTACAAGAGGTAAGAAAAACTGGATCCATTTCAAAGTGAAAATAACATTGGTTTTGCTACTAGCTGTTTTCATATCAATCCTAGATGTTCAAATCTTTATAAGAAAAGAATAGAAACTTGGAGGATGAGAAGGTTCATATAGAAGCCGTAGAGTCTAAGATTGTCCTCCAAATTTTACAAAATCCAGATAAACTATTTGCAGATTCCATCCTATAAGAAATGCATAATTTTAATATTAATATTAACCCAAAAAATTCAAAACATCATTAACCAAGCAGACAAAACTTTTGGTTTAGCACACACCCTTTTTTTCCCTGTGATTGCTCCCCTCTGAACCCTGGACTACAGCTGGGACAGGTTCCCCACACACACACAGAAAGACCAGAAACCATTCTGCAGGACTCAGCTCTGCTTTAGAATCAACCTTGTAGTAGCAGAGTACCACACTGCTAAAGCTTTCAAAGAAGCGGAGGATACTAGCCTGATCTTACCTGTGTTTAATGTAGCTTCATAGTTTCTCAATCAGAACATCCAGTTCCTTTGGAGCATCAAGTGGTTTGACCCTCTCTGCCCAAGCAAGAGGCTGTAATGTGCAAAAAAAAAAAAAGCACAAATCTTTAAAACACATGCTTGAGTTTCTAGGTTAAAATAAATCAGTTTTGATATCAGATTGCAAAATTTTACACCTCTAAGTTCCCATTTCTAAAAACAGATATCAGAACCAATGTCTGGGTTTTTTTCTTATTGGCTGATAATCAAGTAAGAAATCTCATATTAAGCCCACGCGTTAGAAATTCTGTTGCCATTTTACCACGTCTTCTACCTCCAGATGACAGCTCAGATGAGACCTCAGAGGCCTAGAGGGAAAAAGCACCAGAAACTAGACTAAAACTCCAGCCAGCTTGCTTGAAATCTGAGTATCACAACCTGCTGAGTAGCTAAAACTTGTTGGAATTAAAGCTTCCATGAAATTCTCAGCCAGAATAAAGTATAAGAACCAAAACATGTTTACTTTTCATGACAAATTGAATTACAACATTGTGTTAAAAGCATGCTTTTTCAGTCAGTGAAATTCTGTCGAAGGTTTATTGACAACTGCACTGAATCAACACGATAAAAAATGTTCTAGCCATATGAGGTCTTAAACTAGATCTAATGGGTTATTTTAAATGCACACTGGAACTGGAAAGCAAGGTTTTCAACTACTTTTGGCATGCATTTGAGAGAAACCTTTTGTTCCGCTTCCTGAATATTATTGTCCTTCTCACAGTAGTGCAAAATGCCCTATCTTATTATTGGCACTACCGGAGATAGAAATATTTTATGTTTAAGCCCAGAACGTGACAAAAATACTCACATCATAAATGCAGACTGCCTCTGCCCCTAATATGTGTATTAGATTGCAAAGTGGCCATTTCTGTCAGGTTGTCTGGCCTGCACACTGAATATATATGGGTCAAGTGCTTTGTGGCAAACTAGGAAATATATTTTCCCCTTTCCCTGCTGTAGCAGAAAGGTGAAAGTTATATTGCTACCTTTTGCTCTGAAACAGCCCTCTTTTCCTGTCAATCCGGCATAAACTTCAGCAAAAAAGAAAAAGTAACTACACATTCAAAGGAAGACAAAACCAAGGACAGATTTGTTTTCTATCACTTGATGCATGACATGAATAATAGAGTGAGTCTTTTTTTCTCTTCAGTTTCTATGCATAAATCCCATCATTCAGACTAAAGCCACTACCCCTACGCAAACTGTTTACAGACATTATTAGAAACCATAAAATCAAAATCATGCGCCTGAAAACCTATTTTGAAAATAGTGAACTTCTGAAGAGCATATATCAATTACACAGCTTGCCTCGGCAGGATTGGAAGTTTTATCTTTCACTATTAAGAACAATTAACTTTTTTTCTTTGGTCTAAAACTTGCTTTATTTTTTTTCATTAATTAGTAATGATATATAACACTGATGCATCAGAACTGTATCATGAAATGCTGTTGAAGAAAAATCACGAAACTACAACATTGTATTTTAGCTGCATGAAGAGGTATACTACAAGAAAGAATACTGAAATACATTCACATGCTTCAAAAGTGAACAATTAACAATCTGTAACTGAATGATTTAGAAAGTTCATTATAGATACATTTGATAAAGTGCATTTACACCTAGCTAATCAGAAAACTATTGCTTAAAGCAGTCCCAAGATGCTGATTACCATCAACACGTGAATACTAAACAGGTGGGGAGCTCTGCTCATAGCTGGAGTTTTGTACATCAGGCAAGAAAAGCTTTTTAACAAAGCAGCGCTGTCTGATTCAGAATGGTCCCCAATGCAATCCAAAATGATGGCTCAACCTCCATTACATTAAGAAAATATAAAAACTCACAAGCAGAGTATTGCAGTCTGACATGTTAATGCAACTGATTCCTGCAAAACGCTGCGACTCTGGCTCCAGGGAGTGAATTCCCCAGTTCTTGGCACTGAATCATTTGCTAGACTGGCACGGCACTGGCCAGCTGGCGACATGGGAGCTGGACCAAAGCCCGCGGGATGATCCTGGATTCTGGTTCTCTAGAGGACACTGCCTGAGAAGCCAGGCTGGGAGAAATGGACTGCCATAGAACCGGACCCCCAGCCAGTGGCACAGCAGGGATTTGGCAGCAGTGGCTGCTGCCACTGGCTCCTCCATTGCATCCCCCTTGACAGCAGCAGCCCACCTCACGGTGCCAGGCAGAGCACACAGTGGCAACCAGACCACTGGCAGCATCAAGAGGGCCTGAAGAGAGGGACAGGGAGGGCAGCCAGAGTGAAGTGGCTTTAACACTTTTGTAGGAAACAAGGTTGCAACACAGGGCAGTAAGATCAAGCATGCTGCATGGATGAAGTCTGTATCTTCCCTCAGTTCCAAGAAAAGCATCACTGTAAAACAGACTCTTAAAAGCCTGTGCATGAAGGCTGGTCTTTCCTCAAAATTTGCTCATCTGTCCTCATTCCTGAGGGTGTTCATATTTCTGCAGGAAAAAGGAGGATAAGATCAATTTTTTCATCAGTCATTGAAAGAGATCATTAGATGTACTTGCGTTTCTACGTGCAAATTCAACTTCATCCCCCTAAAATCCCAACAACTAATATAGAGCATGGACAGAGCATAACTAGTAGAAAAAAAAAATACTTAAAGAGTTCACCTCCAGGGGAGAAGACAAAGAGTGGTACCAAATCCTGATAGTCTCTCACCTTGCAGAAGTCTGAGGCACTTTGCCTTCCCTGGCATCTCAGCCCTGAGTCATCACCTGGGGCTGACAAGCCCTCCTTTCTCTCCCAGTTCCACGTAATTCAAGGCTTTTTTACTTAACAGTTTGCTGTCTCCAAGGCCAGGATAAGTAATAGCCAGGGAATCTCAAAAAATTTCAAGATTTAACTCAGAGAAACATCTGAAGGGCCTTACATCCCTTCAAACTTAGTGAGATGAATAGGTCATAGGAATTAGATTTCTGTTGACATTTCCAGTAATTTGTTTTTAACAAGAACTGAAATATCACAACAGCCTCTCCTGTTGTTTCAATATTTCTTTATATTTTCCTAAGCAAAATCACGCATAATAGATTGGGGTGGGGTGGGACAACAGAGAAGGGAATTAAAGAAACACAATTTAACGATACCTCAAGTTTCGAACAAAAAATCAAAGCTTTTTAGGTAGCTGTTTGGTTATACAATGGAAACATTGTATTTTCAATTTTGCTGTCAATTTTTTCCCAAACGTTTTAATCAAGTCTGAAGAAACAGTCTGACTTGTTATGATATTCTATCATAACAATATCACATCTTTGACAAAGTGAGAGCTCTTCTTCTGTATTTTTTCTCTTGGAATTTGCTTGTTCAGGCTACTGAACTGGGCTAAATCTGAATTATTATCCTTGGATAACATAATCTTTGTCTACAAAGACTATTTATTTTCCATAGGTCATGGCCTGATACCTAAGCTTTACGTTAGTCTCAGTATGGGCATAATAAAAGATAGGCAGAGATGTCACTAATTTGTTCTATACAGCCTTGAAATTCAGTCACGGTTTTTAAAATACGCAAAGCTGATGGGATCACTCTGTTCAAATACACATGTAAGTTTTTAACAACCTTTTTTAATGTGCATTTCTCTTGAATGATAATTTTAGGTCTTTGCAAAGTATCAGCTTGTGAGATTTCCAGGCTATGTGATAGGACTACTCATTACTAAAATACCTGCATCCTTGATAATTCTACCCCCACAGGGTTAATTTGTGTTTAATAACCAATTTCATTCTTATTTTCCATGCAGTGACTGTGCTCCACAGCCATGGTACTACGTCACCCTATGACACAGTTAAGGTAAAAACGCATTCTGGAACAGATTGTTCCCTGCTGTAATTCCCTTGAAGCCAACTCATTTTCATCAAGGGTGAACTCAGATCACAGTCTTTTCAATTGGACTCCTCAGTACTTATCGAAGGTAATCCAAAGAATGTCTTGTTTCAAAAAAAATTCTTATGAAACTTTTTCAGGTACTACTGTGTACTATTTCAAGGCAGGATTATTTTATTTATAATATTAGTCTAATCTAAAACGTACAATCGCTTCTGAACTTTCCAAGACACAATTACCTTTTCAGTACCTGAAGTGAAAAAGATATAGCAAAGATATTGAGTGGATTTAATAAACTGCTAATAGGTCTAGGTCTCCAGTCCTTAAGCAGGGCTTGTCTTTGGTTACTTACCCCTAGTTTCTAGAGCACAGAAAAGTTTACAAATGTGACTTCATCAGATGTTAAACCAATTATCCTCACTTTTCTCTCAAGCATGACATCTTTTTCCATTCCTTTTCATTTTGCTTTCTGTTGCGCACTCTTTTTGACCTCGGAACACAGATGTCAGGACCTATTCCAATTGTATTTGAATATTTTATGGTCTGGAGGTTCTTTCTCCATGTCTTAACCTGTCTCGAACAAGGCTAGGAGGCTGCATGTGTCTCAGGGATATAGAAAAAGCTAAACTTTTTGGAGTTTCACATCAAAATTAGTATCAAGAGCAGAGAAAGAGTATTTTATATAAAGTCAAAACCAAACCATTCCAGTCTACTTGAATTGGAAGGGGCAAGTAGGTAATTCCATAAAATCAAAATCAAACAGTCCACAAAATCAATACACTCCACAACAAGGAGGCTACAGTAACACAAACTGTGTAATGTTAACAGATATCAGAAGATTTTTTTTGCCCCACAGAATATTAAAATTACAGTACAAGTAGTAACACAAAAAAGGTCTAGCTTGATACTGTCAAAACAATGTATATGGTTGTGGTGATTTTTTTGTCTTGAAAGCCAGGTGCTTTATGCCTGGTGAGGCGGGAATTTATTTTTAAATGCTCTATTTAACTTTGGTCGAGCCTCACCCTGAATATTGTCTGCAGTTCTGGGACCCACAATTAAAAAAGGATGATTAGTTAGATGAATGCATACAGAGGTGGGCAACAAAGCTGGTGAAAGGGCTGGAAGGAATGTCCAGCTGGGCCAAGGACACTGGTTTTGTCTGGTTTGGAGTAAAGGAGACTGAGGGGTGACCTCATTGCTCTCCACAGCTTCCTGAGGAGGTCAAGTGGAAAGGGAGCTGCTGATCTCCCTGGTATCCAGTGACAGGACAAGTGGGAATGGTTCAAAGCTGCACCAGTCAGTGGAGGTTGACTGGACATTAGGAAGCATTTCTTTACTTGGAGGGTGGTCAAACACTGCAACAGGCCTCCTAGAGAGGTGGTTGATGCCCCAGGCCTGTCAGTGTTCAAGAGGCATTTGGACAATATCCTTAACAACATGCTATAGCTTTCAGTCAGCCCTGAAGTGGTCAGGCAGTTGGACTAGCTGAACATTGTAGGTCCCTTCCAACTGGAACTATTCAATTCTTTTCTATTCTAAATTTCAAAAATTTCAAAAACTCATAGAACAAGACAGCTATCTCCTGCTAATCTACATTCAAAACCAATTTTGCTATCAGTTAAAGGGGTAGGACGTGACCCATTTTTATGAAGCAAAGAACAATACAGTTCCCTACTCACCCACTAAAATACCAAAAGCTGAACACCATCTTATCCCCTCTTTGGAGAGGACACCTCTTTTTCTCCTCTTGTTTCTGGTGCATCTGACCTAGGCTAAACAAATAAAACAATGCGTTTAAAACACATTTTCTCCTTATTTTCTGACAAGAATTCATGATTAATAGAATGCACTCTACAATCAGGAACAGATTAGGTATCTAATTATTTAGTGCAACCTTAAAACCACAGGCTTCCCAGGTAGATATATCCTTCCCTGATATAAAAACATATGCATCTTAGAAACTCAGCTTGCATTTTGTACTAAGGTTGCACAAGTAATTAAGTTTCATATTTCTTAACAAGGGTACCACTTCCTATGTATAAATAAAACATTGAGACTTGGTATGCACAACATTATTTGGATATATGTCAAAATTTCTTTTTGCAGCTGGCTAATTGCTGTACGATTTTAGATACTACTGTGTCCGTTTTTAATTTTGTCACTTGTCTGCTGTGTCATAATCACTCACAGGAGCAGAAGCTACAATTAAAACTTCTATAATATGCAAAGAGCGGCAAGAATGTGAATAATGTGCATGTAGCAGAACTAGACTAGGTCAGCCTTTGGCCTACGTGTTTCCTGAATTCAATTGATCTTCAGCAAGGCTTCATTGCATTCCTCCCACAGCATCTAAATGTAGTCACCTGTGACACAGAATGAGCTCACTCACCGGAAACAGAAAGGAAATGAAGGAATTAATCCACTGCTGTGTTATTAAAAAGTTAAAGTTGTGATACACCCAAGACACTTGTATAAGATCATGAAATCAAGGCAATGAAAATGCAGAAAACCTGACAGTGTCCCTGCCTTGTAGTGTAATCATTCTACAGCATGCTTTTATACTTCTTCCTTTGAGACCCAGTCTACTTGGAGTTAAGCAACTCTATGAGAACACCAGTCCTCATTAATTTCTACAGTCTCTGCCTTCACAGTTGAAAAAAACCCCTCAAATTACTACAGGAGTACAGCTTGAGAGCTGAAAGTCAGCATGCATATTACTCTAAAGAGTAACTTAATCTTTTTAGAACAATCTTGTGACTTGAGGATTCAGCATTTTCAAAAGCTCAAAAGTGGCAACATTACAAGATAAAGCCTTTATTTTGCTTCCTAGACACAAGCTTAATTTCTCCCTCCTGTGGCTACTAGGTATCAAGAAGCTCCACTCTTTCCTCCTGAGGCATATCAGCTTTCCAGCCACACTTTATCCCATATATCAGATTAGGTACCCAGCTTCCTCTCTGCATATTTCTTTCAGGGCATTACCACTCCTGAATGGACAAGAGAGGAAGGCTGAGACATGAAGGCCAGAATCCTTGTGGTTCGTGTAAACTCAAAGCAATTATAACTTTGCTCTTGGAAGAAGCTGGAGGGTGGTGTTTATCACCATTATTGTGAGAAGACCACAGGTTCAGATCTGTTGAAAATGCTGGAAAAGAACAGCCATTTTTGAAAAGTAAAAGTTACAATTCCTTCAAAGATGAAGATTGAACACCTCAATCTCTGCTTAAGAAAGTGTCAGTTGCATAAAATGGTACTGTCTCCTTAATACTTTTTGACACTGTAAGCACACCAGAACATGCTACAATTCACCCCTGTAACTGCATTTAAGCTTACACCTTGAGGATGATTTGTTCTGCTTATTCCAGACTCTTGTTTGAAGATGCCTCTTTTTCTCCAAGGACTGCATGCCTAATTGAAAGGGCAGCAAAAGTTACACGCAGAAAATATGACCAAAGGACTCAGTCTTATGTGTGGCACTGGCCCTGATCAATCACAAAGTCTGGAGAAAAAAAAATCCCCAAGCCAATGACTCTTCAGATATGCCATTAATCGCCCATTGAAATAGAAGACCAGCACCAATATGTCTCTGAGTGAACTGGTTACAACCAAGCACAACAAAAACAGGTATATGAGAAAACCCTGAACTTTAAGAGAACTTGCAATAAAGTGCTTTACTTTTTTCTGTTTTGCCATTCTTCACTCTGAAAATAATGCACCCCTACAAGTCCTAATTTATATAGTATATACAAATACACTACTTATGCAATGCTGACCATACAAAAAATTAACAACTTCCAAAATAGTATTTCTAGCATTCTTCACATTTCTAGGGTTAATGTTCATATAAATGAACTTCTGAATTTTTGGTGGCAGTATCCCATTTCCACAAGCACTACTTTTCTGGACTCAGTTATTCGGTTCTGGTAAACAAAAGGTAAAAAACAAAACCAGCGTGGCCCAGCATTTTTTACTTATCTGTTTACAAAATAAAAACAGAAAAGCTGCCAGAATCTATCACCAAGGAAAGTATTTGATAATAAAATAGCAAGACCACCTTACGGACTCAGATAGCAATAGGAAAGACCTTGGGGATTGTCATCAGACTGCCTGTAATACATTCTCATATGGAAATCAGGATTATCATAGGATTTCCCACATTTTCATCTGCACACCATAAAAACTGAGTAACCATAAATAAAATGAAAAAAGTATCATGTTTGCTTCCTAGTTAGAAGCAGGATAAGAAATACATCAAAAAGACACTGAGAGGGATAGTTGCTATAGATCAACAAGAAGAACTACAGAAGTTAATGCTTATGAAAATGAGATCTCAGTATCAGCAGTTCAACAGTTCAGTACCTAAATATTAATGCTAGAAATATTGTTTTGGACTAAACTGTTATTTTCTTTTTGGATGATCACCACCACTTCATTACATTAGTAGAAAAGCAGATGGTAGTCAGCCTTGAGGTGTCAGTTGTGTTCTTGCTGAAGGAGACTTAAAATCGCAGAAGAGAGATCACCATTAAGAACTGTATGTGCCAAAAGCTAACTTCTCGTACTCTATGATTACTATTCCTCATGAGGCTCAGAGGAGAAAATTCTTATTGTCAAATATTTTTAATATCAACCATTATCACTTTTGTATGTGATAATTAGTCAGCTAATACTACATGAGGAACATAAACTGAGCACATATGTTCTTTTGTGACCAAAATAAGAAGAATAATTACTCTTCCACTGTTGCAACATTCCAAAGTCAATAAAACAGCGTAGATCCGAAAGCTGACAAACCAGGATAAACACAAGGCATCCATCAGCAGCAATCTTTTAATTTTAAGTTCTAACTTCCACTAGAGGTTGAATTCCTCCCAAGAAATGCAGTTCTACTCATATTTTCCTATTTAGCTCTGTCCTGAACAAATCCAACAGATTGTTTTGCATAAAAATACCTGCAGAATATCTCATAACCAACTTCTTAGAATTTAATCAGCATGAATTTATTCATATACTTACTGTTTTGCCATTATAGAAGTTAACTTTTTTCATTAGATCCTATCATGATTTTTATACTTCTTGCACCTACAAAACCCACTAAAATCAGTTTAATTCACCTTCCTGGCAAACTGAGCTGTCTACTAAACCTATTTCAGAGATAATAATTTGCTACATTTGTAGCATGCATGATCTAAATTGATCTAATTAGAGTGTCTTGAGAATAAAGATTGCAAGACCTATTCTGACTAAAGCACCAATTCTAGCAATTTCGGGGATTTCTTTTTTCTGAAGCAAGCTCCTTTGGGGCTGAGGTTGTTTGTTGTTTTGCCTCAGCTCCATAACTTGGAGAGGGAGAGGGTACAGTATCAGTTAGTTTTCCTTATATTTGTCTTTAGAAATTATTAAAAACATTACACTTATTTGTGATATTCTAAGTATGCCTAATAAGCGTAGAAAATACCATACATTTCACAGGCATATCAGATAGTATATGCAAAAAAAAAGAGGTAGGGGTATTGGTGTTAAAGGCTTTTTTATTTACTCTTGTTTTTAAGAAAAATCTCCAAATTACATGATAACTGTTAAAAACCAGTGGGTTTTTTTTTAGTTTTGGAAACACAATGCCTTTTTGTCCTTGTTGTTTTAGAGTGACAGCTAAATAGACATGACTACTTGTGCCCACGGTATGGCTAAGAGGAGCTGTCTGGCAGGGGGTGGATCAGGAAAGAGGAATGATAGTAGATGTGATAGCACTCTGAAGTGGATTATCTTCCCAGGATTTCTGTGGTGCCTCACTTTGCCAGGGACTTAACTCTGCAACGTTCTGGAGTTTTCGGGGACATATTCAGCCGAATACCCTGACATCAAATACATCATTAAATATATTCACAGAAAATGCCCCAGTGTAATATTTCACACACCTTTAAACCAGCTCAATCACCAGGAGCTGTCTGTCTACAGAAAACCATGTGGTTGCACATAACTTCAGTACAGAAAAGCAACAGACTATACGCTTGTAACACCTGCCCCGATATTCAGAAACACACTCTGCAGGCCAAATTAGCCTGCATTGTTTGCCACACTGCCACTGATAACAGCACTCCCATGAGGTTAAGTATTTCTGCACTATACTCCAGTTTCCACCAAAAACAACACATGAGATAATATGCCTTATAAAGTCAACCAGTCAGGAAAAATAACCATACAAAAACACCCAAACTAGAGAGACTTTGAACCAAGACTTTGTCTCACCTAGATCCTAAGATCATCATGCCATAACGACACTCATATTCCAGTGTGAGGAGGCCTGTAGGCACGTTAACTATGCTCCTGGGCACTTTAGTATCACTGACCATTAAATTTTTGCAAATTGCATCAGCACCTGCTCAACAAAGAATGAGGGCACCAATGTAGGCACCCTGAATGCTGACGACATAAAGCGTTGATGATATATACAAACTCAAAAAAAAGCAAAGCTCTTTCTATTTTTTGTGTGAACAGCCACATGTGATTGTACACAGCTCAGTATTTAGCTGGACAGAAGGCTATTTCCTTTATTCAAAAACCAAAATCCTTAGTATCCATTGCGGACATTTCATCTGTCACTATATAAGGGCATCCTGTGTAAATTAGAGGATATATGTTCACATACAAATGGAGAGACAGAAGGTTAATTCATCGTGTTTAAAGATTTCAGACAGAGCCAGGCTAGTAAGTTAAGTATCTACAATGAGGGAACTGAAGCCTATGGTTCTTGAAGAACAGAGAGAACTGGAAAGAAATTTTAATATTTCCCTTTCTTTCCTTCATCTTCTGTCATCAGCAAACAAACAAAGTCCCTTAATTCTTCCCTGCATATTTCACTGAGGAAGGGATGAAATGGATCAAACCAAACTTAGAGAAAATCTGTTACAAAATATACCACCTTCACCAGGTAGGATGCAAGCAAGAGGCTACAGTATGAGACACTGTGAACAGGACCCTGGTACAGGTTCACTCTTAAAGCTTACCAAATGAGACTTACATTTACCTTTGCACAATTATTCAGTAATTACCATTCTAACACTAAAAGATGAGGCTTTTAGATCAGAACTTGAGCAGTTCTTTTGTTGGATAAAGAGATAACACACCAAGCACTTCTAGAATAATCTGCTATCAGAAAATCTAAACCACAGTAGCCAAGTCTAAGTGTAGCAAAATTGCTAAGCATTTGCCGTATTGCCAGATTCACAGTCAGTACCCTAGATATGGTGACGGGCATTCCTTATTACTATATTATCAACACAACCCTTCAAAATTATCTTTCCATCCACTGAACCTGTTAGTTCTGAGAAACACCAAAGGCAAGGAACAATTATAAACCAGAAGTTTACAACCTTCTGTCGTATATATTATCTTCTCTTATTGAAGACCCAGTTTAAAGAATCACTTATCGAGGAGCTTAAATGTATATATATAGTAAGAATTAAATCTCACTGACTTTCTCAGCACTGTATCTTTTTCCCTAATGTATAATGTCCTTTAATTGTACAAGCCTGTAATATCTGACTGATTTTGGCACTGGAGCTATGTTTGACTATCCTCATGGTACATCTGTACTTTATTCCAGAGGTATAATTCCAGTTAATGTGGACATACATTACCTTAGTATATTTTTGTTTGAAAGGTCAGCTTGGGTTTCACAAAGCCAGCAAAATTTGTCAATAGACCTTAGTTGAAATGACTCCCACAGACCACAATGCTCCACAGCACTAGCAATACCAAATTATCTCATCTGAAGTCAACCAAGGTATACCTATATGAGCTCCAGCCACAGCTTAGAATCTGAGCAGTGGTGGGTTATTTATCCTCCAAATAACCCTCAGGAGTGCCTCTATTTTGTGTCCTATTACATTAATGTCTACACATCCTAGTTTCAGCTAGGGAGTATTTTGAAATAAGAACATAAAACAACATTTGAACATTTCTTCGTATGATCTCTGAAGATGATCTCTCTCTGACGACTTTACACCAGCTATTAGAGAGGTATTTCTACCAAGGCCTTTTAAGAAACATTCTATTTCAAGAATAAGAAAGGTCTAGCAAGCCAATGACTGTACATCTTAAATAATGTGAAGCATTACCATTTGTATTTTGTTAGATTAACACTTGCAGCTATTACTGATATCAAACTGCTCAGCACATACTACGCAGATTCCACTACTGCTGCTTACACTCAGCCAATATTTTCAAAAAATTAAGTCCACTTATTACAGGTCTACATGGGGATAAGTAAGGAAAGAGAAAGATATCTCACAGCATTTATGAATCAGATGCTTAAAAGAGCTCTTGCCTGCTTTACTCACCTTCCAACGTCAATGGCAGTTGACTTCAGGGCAGCCAGCACAGGCGCATGTTGTTCAGAATCATATTCTACACCTTGTTATTTTGTCCCTAGAGTATAGCTCATAAGAAGCTGTACTAGTAAGCAACAGCTTGGAGCTGAATTTCCCTCCAGACTGTGATCTGAATACAGTATGTTAGAAATTTGGATTTATTTCTTTTCACTTAAGAAATATGCTATATTTCAGAAGGCTAAAGTTCATCTATACACTTTAAATTTTTTTTAAAACTCAAGAACACAGAGAAGAAAGAAAATCCTCTTGGGCAACCTCACACTCTTGTGCATTAACAGTGAACATAACTATTCCTAGTTAGCAACAAGTTTGCAAGCACCAGCTTGGAAGCAAGGTGGCATGCTCCAGTTTAAGTAGAACTGAGGCACGAATTAGAACAAAATATCTCTTTGCTTGAAGAAAAATCATAGGTTGCAGTTGCACTACTCTTTTCAATCACCAGTCAGATCCACCCTAACAAAAAGGGTGAGTTTTAGATCCTGATTGATTTCTGGGCACTATGCTCAAAAGACAGTATAGCAGCACAGCTCACCCAGAGTGCACTTAAAGTAATTCAGAACTGACAGGCAATAAAAGAAATATTGTTCCTCTTCTCATTTAGAAGAGCAAAAATAGCTGTATGCAGTTTTATTCCTGAATTTATTAAGTGAAAAATGACTCATTTTATTAGACAAAGACCATTTAAAATTTAAAAAAAGCCTGCTGTTATAATTTGCATATTTTGAAAATGAAATTGGTTCATCACAGAACATTTAAATATAGTATCATGAGACATGTGAAAGCCTGTATATATAAAGAATTATTTACATTGTATTACTTTTCAGTTTTGTGTTACAGTAATGGTCATTAAAAGTACACAATAAAAATGTTATGTAGCTGTTCATATGTCATTTGACATTTTGGACTGTCAAGGTAGACATGATAGAAAGACCAAAACCAAATTCCTCTGCTGACACACAGCAATAAAACAAAAAGGGATGGACTCAAAGGGAGAACCTGTTTTGAATTGTATGCCTCTACTTTGCATTTACAAATGGATGTGCCCATTCAAACTGCAACTGCAAATCAGTTTATCACACGTGACTCACAAAATGTATAAACAAGTGACCTTGTAGCTCTGTTGCATTGCTAGTGCTGTGCCCCATATCACACAGGTAATGAAGATTTCACAAGTTGAGAGGTTGTCCTCACATGCGCATACCATTATGTTTCTCAAATACACACACGCTTTTAATTAGTGTATGTTGGTAGAGCTGTACTGCTGCCTTTCCTCCCTCTATCCTTTTCCAATCTGTACCATCAAAAATGGCAGTGGTGTGGAGGCAGGGTATGGTTACATACCCAAGCAGCAAATAGTTCAATGAGGCTGCCTGGATAGATGTTAATATAGACGCAAAGTAAAATCTCAAGATAGGTTTAAAAAATTGTATTGACACCATTAGAAACTCACAATAGAACTACCACTTTGCTACTTCTAGTCAAAACAGAAATATCCTCTATATTGCAGTTGCTTAAAATGCTTAATTTAAGGGGAATACAAGGTGAAAAAACAGGAGTCAGAAAATATGCTTTAGTATTTATGTCACTCAGCTGGAATTCAGGACACAGTTCAACCAAGTTTATTGCAGATTTTTTGCATAATTTTAAAACCATCTAATTCATAGAATCATGGAATCATTAAGGCTGGAAAAGACCTCTAAGATCATTGCATCTCTCCATAAATCTCTTTTGTCTACCATTTTACTATGGCTATGAACTCTCTGGGAAAGAAGAAGGATTTTTCTGTGTATGAATCCTGCACCTAGCTCACTGGGCCTTGCAATGGCCACTTACATCTGAAAAGTGAATAATGAGGTTGTACAACCTTTGTGCTGCCCCCATCACTCACGCCTGAGAGGAACCCCCAGTGAACACCTGCACAGCAAATTGACCCTCCTTTTCCCAAAACCTTCCTTCCTTCAGACACCTGCAAATAAACTCAACCGCAGCTAGCAGCGGTGTGCTCAAGAGACAATGCTACCCCAACCAGTATCATCCCATGTTTTGTTTTACTCTCCTCACTTTCCTTCTGGTTTTAGGAGTGGATATTGTCTCTGTCCTGTGTTTTCACACCATCTACAACAGCGTCCTGATCCCTGACTTGGGATTATGGCACTTCTGTGTTACCAAAACACCCCACTCCCAATACACTGCCCTGAGGGTCCCTGGGGAGCCCCCAGTCCTCCCAGGCCCCAGGGAGCCCCCAGACTGTGAGGTGCCCTGACAGTGATTTTGGTGCAGTTTTATCCATTTGAAAAATAAAAGGACAGTGGAATCCTGTTTAAACCACCTGGCCTTTATAATTATATACTTTATAGTAAAAAAATTTACTTTTTATATAATATTGGTAATAATAAGCACTGCAACAAGAAGTCTTGGGCTATAAACTATCTGATGGCTTTATTCCTCTGAATTTGTTTTGTTTGCGGTCTCTTTACTTCTGTCAGGTCCCTCACTGAAACTCCTGGAACAAGGAGTTGAAGTGGTTAGTCTTCTGAAAAAAATTTTTTAAATTCCATGTTCAAAGTGCAGATATATCCCCTTCTTGTCAGGATGTTGGGGGGAGAGGTGGAATTGTAATCAGAAGTGTTAGTTTTGCATTTCTTTTATTTTTACGTTTCTTTACATATTTTACATTTCTTTTAAGTAAAAATAATTTCAATGCTATTTAACCTAACTGACAAGTTAAAATTAGAGCAAAAGCAAAAGGGAAGAAAATTAGCACATCTATAAATAAGAAAAGGTGAATAGGGAAGAAAACAAACTTCTGAATAAGGTCTGGAATTAAATTGATCCATTTTTTTGAAACAAGCTCAATTCCTGTTTTCACATTTTTAATCAATATCATGTAATGCATCATTTTCATGGAATATTATCATCTCACATGGCTTTCTTACTTGTTAGATGATGCAGCATTATAAACTTTTCTTTATGGAAAAAGGAAATCAGTGTTAATAACTCTGTAATATAAAACCCTTCCTTAATGAACTTGTCACAAATGATAATAATTTTTTCCTTTCTTTTCTTTTTTTCTTTATTCTTTGGGAAAAGCTGCATGTATTATACCAGGCCAGTGGCCGAAACTTTTGTGAAAGTCTATGAAGGAAAGAGCAAAACTGCAACATCCTGAAAGCCAATCCAGCATTTCCTGGTGAGTTCTTGTTGATCTCAGTAGCTATGGGAACATGCTTGTCTTATCTAAGCAGTTGAAGAACAGCTAAAGAATCAATGTGAGGTCCGATTTTTAAATGGGCCCAGAATGTAGTTTCACATGTGGTGTCTTACATCCACTTCATGACATATAAAATGCGCAAAATTGTACACTGATGTACAGAGTGGGGTGGAGTTCTGTACCTAACATATGCACAGTAGCCAACATGTTACAGGTTCTGTTCAGAAAAATTATCTCCCTACGACATTTACAGAAAGTGCAGCAGATCTGAAATAGTCACATCCAAATTTGGAGCACAAATGCTTGGTGGTTTAGGGCTGAGCTCTTTCTGCCAGTATAATTTCCGTTTTAAAGGTTGGAAATGCAGAGAGAGGTTGTGATTGGCACCAATTATTTAAGTAGTATAGCCAGTAATTCTGATTTTTAATTCCAGTTCAGTTGATAACAACTTGCCTTGAACCGTCATATAAGGATTGCAGATGATCAGCAGATAATGAAAGATCCTGTTTACACAAGATAAAATATTTTAACTCTGAGGAAGTGACCATTACCTTTGAGTTGTGAAGCAGTGGAGTAGTCTTTGACTTTTCTTGATAGTCTGGAGAACCACCTTGTGGTGTTAGAGATTGAGCTTTGTATCAGAGCAGCATAGAGTGCTACATAAAGATCTGAGTGGAGATTTCCTACTAGCTTGGAATGAAAAAGAAAAAAATACAGAGAAGTGCTGGAGACCAAAGCTTAGAGAAACGCTGCAAGTTGTTCTGGAAATGCGTAGACATTTTTATGCAGCCTTGCTCTGGGTACTTGAATGTTGTCAAGGACAGCTCTAGGCACAGATGAAGGCAGTAACTGCCTAAAGCAGGACACTGCAGAAGGCAGCATGAGAGCCATGACTACTCTGTCTTGTCAGTCTGTGCCTGTTCCCCAACATGCCAGGCTTGCTACTACAGTTCTTGTCAAGCAGAGAGGCAGAAGACCTTTTTTTTTTTTTTTTTTTTTGGGGG
>Ga0065711_1037639_pt1 | contig 19623 bp, 22 predicted proteins | sample Hoacrofraction12_FD_59098 | JGI IMG/M metagenome (GOLD analysis project Ga0065711, IMG submission 59098) | Hoatzin crop microbial communities from Cojedes, Venezuela - Epithelial fraction 12 v2 (version 2) | ecosystem: Host-associated > Birds > Digestive system > Esophagus > Crop | place... | reverse complement strand
CACCTGGACAAGGTCCTGTGCAGCCTGCTCTGGGTGACCCTGCTTCGGCAGGGGGTTGGACTGGATGACCCACAGAGGTCCCTTCCAACCCCCATCACCCTGTGATTCTGTGATGTCAATCCACACCACCTCCGCCTCCAGCTCCCCTGTCAGTGGGGACAGGGTTAAGACAGCGGAGAGGCCGTGGGAGGCTGCAAGGGTGACAGAGGCAGGAGAGGAGCTGAGCACTCCCCAGCACCAAGCCTGGATGCGACTCGCTGTGCCAGCATTGAGGCAGCGACAGAGGGAAGAGGAGAAAGAGGGCAGGAGGAAAAACAGCCATCTGCCATGCGAGGGGAGAGGTGTCCTCCTTCAGAGGCAGATCCAACCAGCGAGACGGAGACGTGGATCAAAAGTTTGCTACTGTTGAGATCCCCAGACCTGGTTTAAGCCTCTCTCTGCTCTTGATCAAAGGTTACTCCATAATAATGCCTCGGGGGGAGGGGTTCCCTGCACATAATGAATCCTGTGTCATTGCCTTTGTATCCAGTTTTGGCTGCAACACAGATGGTTCTCACTTCAGTAACTCTGACATCTCTCCCCCCTTCATTATCACAGCCAGGAGCTCTGCGTGGTCACATCCCGGACCTCCACGTCCCACCTCACTGTCTCCCCGATTATCATGCTCCGAGTGTTCCCGTGCCAAGCAAGATGATGAACAGATTTCCATAACCTTTCAGCACGGCGAGGGACGGGAAGGCTTTGCAGCTTGGCGCGTCAAGGAGTTTCATTAGGAGGCGCGGGGGGGAGGGAGCGGGTGGGGGTGTCAGCGAATGGCCACCACGGCCCGAGCGCTCCGGGACCATGCCGGCGACGCGACCCAGGCACCGGGGAGCTCCCCGGATGGGAAACCTCAGGCTCTGCGACCGCGCAGCATCGCCACCGGCCACGAGCACGCTCCCGCGCGAGGATTCGTTGTTCAGACACGATTGCATATGTATGAAGGGGACAAGATGGGCTTTGACACATAAATTAGCACTTGTCAGCTGCTCATGGGCACACTTCCCTGCTGCACCCCACTGTAAATGCTGCCTTCTTTTATGGAGAGGAAGACTACATCACGCTACCTGACAGTCACTGCCGGCAAGAGCGTTCCCTGGGAAGCCAGCAGCGAGCACGCAGCGGCTAGTTTACATACCAAGCCTTAAGAGGATGAATACAATAAAATGACACAATAATTAGCAGCCAAGTGGCGCCTTCCACTCCTGTTCTATCTGGAAATTTGGGAATGACAAGGGACAAGGCTGATGAGACCTCGGAGCAGGGCTTCCTCTGAGAGAGTGGGTGACTGCACAAGAGTGGTGGGGTTCATTCCACACCAGCCAGGTGCTTCTCGCTGTCACCCCCCGTGGCACAGCTCGCCCTGCTCCTCTGCCCGTGCCGGCAGCCAGCGTGTAACCTCATCCTGCCCGAAGCTCCCCCAGGCAACAACCGTTCCCAGGTCTTGAGCTGCCGTCATCGTAGCCCACCTCCACCGCACCCACGCTGCACGTGAAGTCAACTGATGCCGTTTCACACCTCTTATGATCCCTTCTATCACAGCCTCGCGTGAACGTGCATGCTAGCCGATGCGTACACGCACCCCTGCAGCGATGCATGAACGCACGGGGCTGTGCATCCGTAGGAGAGAAAGGACCAGTTCTCTGAACAGCCCTAAAACCTTTCCAGCAACCAACTGGACCAAAAGTATCTCTGCCACAACCATCTCAAAGTGTACCAGAATTACAGAGTTTTTTTCATCATCCAACCTGCTAGCAGCATTTCTAGCTTGTGTGCAAATCACCGTGAGAACAGCTGAACACACGGTTAGCCTGGGGGAAGTTCAATTCTTTGCGTTCCTGCAGGATCCACACGACCCATATTCAACTTAAGCTCAGAGGTACTCTCAAAGCTCCAAAGTCTGCTTGATTTCAGCTCAAACCAAACATCCCCCCAGCCTAGAAAGGTGACGGTGTTTCACTGAACTCACACAAACTCGACCCCAGAGTTCATGGGGAAAGAACATCCCCAGTCGCCAACCTGGGGATCGTTTACAAATTCCAGCAGACGCTGGGCAGAAAAGGATTCTTCTCTTCAAGCACGACCATACACTAATAAATTTGGGCATGACACTACTGTGGGAACTGCCTGCAGCTGGGAGCCAGGCTGACAGCCTGCTCCAACACAACAAATCCCATGTTCTTAACCCAGAAAGGTTTTTTTTCCCCCTTTTATCCTGTTTTTTTTTTTATCGCTGCTCTTATTCTTCTCCCAAGATGTTCTCAGCCCAGCAGGATTAGATAGAGGATTAAAGCCTTTGACCGGGAGAATGGGGGATCCCAGTAAATATTCTTACCATATTTATCTCCGTCTTCTCCTTTGGCACTGATCCTCCTGCCAAGCACTTGGATGTGCTTCCCACTCGTCCTGCTGTAGAGCTGATAGAGCCGAAGCTGCTTCCTGCTCACGTCGTCCCTCGCTCGCGTCTGGTTCTCCACGTGTATCCGAAAATCTACATTCTCCTCGGCAGCAAACATCTGAGAGCGGATGGGGAGGGGGAGGAGAGAACAGAACAGACCGTGAAACAAAAGCAGCATCTGGGACAGAACGACTGCGCACCAACCTGCCAACGGGCACGTGGTGCGCGAGGGCTCGGACTTGGCTGCCCTTCGCTTGACAGCTGCGGCCGCGGTATCAGGCGCTCAACTTGTAATTCTAGCCAGAGCTGGCTCTCGACAGTAAACCAAACCGGGGTTTTTACAATCAAACTGTGGGAGGTTTTTTTCAGTAAAAACTTCTGCTTGGTCCTGCTTTGATTTAATCCTGGTCAGCCACGCTGGCCATAAATTAGGCTCTCGTTTGCATATGCATAGCCTCTTCCAGGTCACACAGATGCGTATGGGAGAAAGCGGATGGACAACTCCATTTCAGAGAGTTTGTTCTTCACCTTCAGCAGCTGCACTGATTCCCCAGATCAACTCCAGGGAAGAAGTCACAGGAAAAAACTATGCTGACATCAGCAGATGGGACTCTAGCTTCGCAGAGCCATAAAATCTACTACTATAGAGAGTATATTAGATAGTGCCTGTGCCTTTTGTATAACTAACCTTTTTTACCAGCCCTGCTTCTCAGTGAAGCCAGCTCATTGGTGACGTCTATGGATGCTTCTCTGCGTGCCTCAACAGGGCCATGGCTTGGGGAGAGTTAACGAGGAGCAGGGAGAGCCAAACCAGCACGTCTAGCCGCGAGGCCGTTATCAGCAGGGCTCTGATCGCTTCAGCCACTTCATCTGTTTTTTGTGGCCAATGGATTCAATCAACCTTAGTTCACTACAGCCTTAAAACTTTACCAGAAATTTTCTCTGACACACCTGCCCTTCTCTGCAAGTCTTGTTTCCTTAACTGTTCCCAAGAAACACCGAAACAGGAGTCCTGCTTTTGCTTCCAGAGAGTCATCCCACTTTGCCCAAGGTCAGAGGACCAGCCAACCCAGATATTCTCAAGATGCCCTCCCAAAGGGGAGGCTGAGCAGCACGTACCCTAAAGCACTTCACGCCCAAACAATACGAAAGCCCAGAGATTGCTCCATGACCTGTCCCCAAGAACTTTTGCACCACAACAGTCATGCTGCCCACTCCAACCTCACAGATGGATGATATTTTGGTGGCAGACTCCCTTCACGGGACAATAAATCACTCGGAAACCAAAAGATTATCGAGTGGCACACACATGAAGCCACCACACAAATGGCAACTTTTAATTTGGCAAAGACCACTCAAAGTCTGCTCCTTGTTGGTGAGCTCTAATGCTGTGTGCCTCTCGTGTGTAAGAGACAAAATCCACCACAAAATAAGAATCGCATGGGAATTTGATGATGCCCAGGTTTGGGACTGACAGAGGAACAACATTTACTCCTAGCAGGGTTTCTACTTCTCCTAACACATTCCCACCAAGGCATGCTTGTCCTCCTAGTCTGCAAGCAACAGTGTTCCGATACATTGGTGTGGGGATGGAGCTGGCAATGCAAATGAAAAAGGGTCAATAAATCCTCATTCAGGTCCATTCCAGGCTAAAACACCTAAGAGCAAGCGGCCACAACACGCAAAACAGCCCCGGCTTCAGCCTCCTGCATATGTCACCTCATTCCAGCAAATATTTCAAAGTCAAATACTCCCTGAAAGTCAAAACCTCAAAAGAACTTTTTAGCATTTCCATTTATCGAGTAGACACACAGATCAGCAGCGGGAGGAAAACTTCGGGCAGGCAGCGCTGCTTAGCACCAGACCTTCACTAAGCAACCCAAACAAAAACATTATATTCAACACAGTGGCAACAGCAATGAGGTTCACAGGGACGTTGTGGGATCGCCTTTGCTGCCCTTATTAAATGCTGGGATTATGCTCTTTGAATCCCAGGTCCTCGGAGAGAAAGCCATTTAATTCTCGTATTTTACTGTCAGGAGTCCAGAGGAGACTGCAGGAGCTAAACGCACGGGCTGAGCAAAGGGAGATTCAGGGCACCCCGGGTCTAAATGGACATTCAAAGTGATGACGGAGGTGACAGACAAGAATTACACAATTAATCATAGCAATATCTCCCACCCTCAGAAGACAGCGCAGCAAGAAGCCGTGACCCGAAGCCGAGGACGCACGAGGAGAAGCAGGGCGGGATGCAGACGGGGCTGACGGCCGTCACCCAGCCAGGCTCTGCTCGCCCTGCTCCGCGAGGCACCACAGCCACGTCCGAGTGCAGCAAGGACTTGGCTTTTCACATGAATAATACCCATCTCTTCTGTCCTTCCTGCACCTCTTCTCGCTTTCTTTTCAGACAATACTGTTGCAAAGGATGCTAAACTACTAAAAACAGAGATGTTGGAGTAATGCTGACAGTCTGCCTCGTACCCACAAAAGCAAGGCTATTTGTAGTTAAGATTCTGGCTCCATCGTTTTAAGATTTAAAACAGATTTTAAATCAAGATGACGTCGTTACATTGCTTTCACCACATGTTAATGAATTTCACATTTTTCGAGGAAAAAAACAAAACAGGTGGGATCTGAAGTGGGGGGAAGGGCAGGTTGCTTTGCTTTCTTGGAAACCTCAGGCAGAAGAGGCAACCTATTTCCCAAAACACGTTTTAATTGTCTCTTTTAGTTGTCTCTCATGTGCTCGCGCTGCAGAGGCCCCAGCCTACAGCTGCAGTGCCTGGGCGGACCCCAGAGCACCCACGGAGCCACGAACCTGCCGCGCACATCTGCCACAGCTCTCCTGCCCAGGATCGGCTCGTGCCTTCCTCCCATCACAGAAAGGGCACGCTGCAGCCCCGAGGGACGACGTCTCCTCTGTCTCCCCCCGCCGAGGGCCTGGCCGGCATCACCCACAACCCCAACACCTCACCCAAGCCCAGCAGTAGCCTGGCGCAGGGATCAGCAGGGGACGCCGACCCCTGAAATAACATCAGCCCAAGCGTGTACCACTCCATCACACCGCCAGTAACAGGTCCAGCCCTAACCCATGGGAAGAAATCCTGGAGGAGAGATGTGCTACAGGTTCTGCCTGCAGCTGACCTGTCCCCCGGTCAAGAAGCCCCAGTCCAGAGCAGCAGTGAAACCACCAGGATTTAGCTGCCTGCTTAAAGATAAGCACACGCTTAACCATTCTGTTGAAACAGGATGCTCTGCTGGAGCGTGGCCAAGGTGAAGTAGCCGTGCCAGCCTGGGCCGCATCTGGCCCGCAGCAGAAAGTATCAATGCTCTAAAATAAAATTTCATGCAGTGTCGATTTCATGAGATAAAACCTATTTGATCATTGCTGAAATCCACTCTCACAGTATCCCTGCCCTAAAGAGTACACTCCCTCAAGCAGCTAACTTTACCGAGATAAGAAAGTCCATTTATATATACTGTAAGAGAGACTCTCTTTCATAAATCTCAAAAAAATTAGTAACATATGCCTCCTTCGGTACCTGATCACCAACACTCACTCAAGAAGGTCACCTAAAACCAAGTCCATCCACTCCCAAATATATTTCCATAACAATCACAACCACATGAAAACAGATGCAGAAATGTCCTTAAGTCCCAGCCCCTTGAAAACTTAAGGCCTTTCACTTCTGTTCACCAAAGCAAAAGGAAATTTTTTTTTTCTATTAATATGTCATTACTGCATATAAAAACGTCATACACAAAATGACCGCCTGGTTTTTTTGGCCCTTCAATCTGATCACCCATGCCTCCATGCTGTAGGCAGCAAAATCTGGACTCTGGATCCAGAGTTCAGCCCAACGAGTCTCTGAAATGACTGCCTGCTCGCACCTTCTAGCTCCCAACCAGCAACGTGCCCTGTGGGACACTCTCTAGGGACAGGAAAAGAATTTCCTGCATTACTTTATCTCCTCCAGCATTTTGGTGGGATTTGGGGTTGTATACTGGTCTATTTTGCAAATCGATCCAACTGGTATGGGCCACTGTCTATGCAGGACTTCTTCAGCATCTCAGGATAGTGGTTTTCATATAATCCACCTCATTCTTCGCCAGCAGTTTACAACCTGCAAATTCCCAGTCGTTAACACATCAAATTTAGTTTCATTTTTATTCTTCCTTGCCTTTTTCTTTCAATCAGTTCCTCATCCATGTATTATTTATGTACCATTACATCTTTCAGTGATAATCTACAGCTACAAAGACATCCTGGAAACACAGTTGGCAATACAGAGCTTATGCACGTGAATAAACAGCGTTTCTTTTAAAAACAACCATTACCTCAGGCAACTGATGCATCAGAAACGCCTCCCTCCTGTAAAGAAGCAGCTCTCCCTCCTCTCTGTTGTACCGGCCCAGTCATTCAAGGTAGGCGCATTTAATCCTACCTCCTTCCTGAACAGCCACAGAAACCAGAAACGACATCTGTCTTCAGACAGCCCACACTGGGAGATTTTCAAGTGCTTTTTTTTCCGAATGATTCTCAAACAATGAGTGGATTTAATTTTAAATGGCTTTACAATGATCCTTCAGCTTAAAGAATGACTCTCGTTCTTGTTAAATCCCAGATGGAGGGTGACGGAAAGACCATTTTGCTGATGCGGCCGAAGGTTTCACCACGAAGTAATCCAAGAAAGGCTCAAGAATGGCAAAACCCCCTGACAGCAGCACTGCGATGTTTGTCCCGCGCAAGTTTATGCCTCATCTCTGCAAACACCGATGCCTGGTTGTGAACGGAAGGCAATCACAGCCCGGCCAAGGTCAATGAAACCCTCGCAGTGCCAAGCCGTGTTTACGGGATTTGGCTTTCCATCCAACCAACATCTACACACTTTGAATTCTCTATTCTGAGCTTTCCAATAAAAGGGGATGTTCATCTGTTATTGTTCGTGTCATGAAGTGTTACAGCGCGAGATGTCCAAGGCCCACAGCATGGCCAAGTTAGCTGGGAGCTGGACTTCAGAATTTCCTGATTTTTTTTGCTTTTCATCCTATGGAGCCTCCAAGCCTCATCAGAGAGCAAACCATATGTCATTCCCCAAACCGAACTAGGAATACAAAATCCCTCTCGCTAAGGGCCGTACCGATTGCAAAAGATAAACAAATCAAGCTATTCAAAGTCCTTTCAAACCCCATCTGATAAGCAGGAAATACTTACTACCATCAAATCAATCTAATATTAATGATTTTCTCCATGACCTTCTAAACACATGAAAGTTAACTCGATAAGGTCAACAAGAGGATATCCAAGACAGATCTCTCTCCAGTCCACAAAGGCAAGTAACAAACCACTTTGCTTCCATGACTTTGGCAGAATTCCTCTACGCCAATTACAGCAGGATTTGCTAGCTCACCGTGACAGCCATCCTCAACATGCAGTGAAACACAATGCACTCCGTATTTGCTGCTTTTTCCTCCTCTTAACTGCAAAGTCAATCCATCGCCAGGATATCGTTACCTCCAGTTTACAGAGCCTAGTTTGAAGCCAGGCAGAAGGACATGCACTGCTTTGACATATTCACTTCTTTGGGCTTACAAGCACACTTGGAAATTCATCTAACGCATATTCAGATGCACAGCAGGAACCTGGAGCAAAGGGAGAGGGCACTTCGGAGTCAATCTCTGTGCATCCAACGGGAGGGAGGCTGTGGCGTGACCGTGCCAGAACTGCACGGATGTAACTAAGCCTTTCAAAATAACAGACCCTAGACCTTTGTTTTGGTGTTTGTTCCTTCCTGCTATCCACAAAAAAAAAATATTTTTTCCTTGAAAAACAAACATCCAAAAAGCTAGGTTGCCCTCTCAAGCTTGGGAGGTGTCACCTTGGATGATGGCTGCGTCCCTCCAGGATGCACGGTCAGAAAGGGCAACACAGCGCACCATGGAAGCGGTTGTTCAAAACGATGCAGACATGAGACTCCACCAATAGCATTTACAAGGTATTCCACTTGAAAGGCTTTTTGATATTATTTTTTTGGTGGGAAAAGAGTATTTTATTGGACAAGCATGAATATCGTGTTTAAAACCCAGATGCGAATAGATCTCGCTCGCTCCGCAAGAGCTGTACCACTCTATAGTCCGTTCATAAATCGAGTCATGAACCATCTTATGTCTTGGCTTCCTTAGAAGGCTGTTTCAGAAACACTTTGCTAATATTCTCTGCCTTATTTTTCTACCTCGTATATTTACTTCCAGTCTACATCTGTTTATTCTTGTACCAACAGTGTCCTTCAGCTTAAGTAATACTCCTCCCCCTTGCGTGTCTCTTCGCAATGCATTCAGGCTATTCCCTTTCTCTGCTCTCTTCCCAACCTCCATTTCACTGTGCTGGGAAAGGAAGAAAGCCAAGCACTAGACCACCTCCCCTCCTGCGCCTGGCCTCATCGTGGAGCGGCTCCTGCCCACACCGAGGACAGGTGCCGAGCTCTCCCTCGACATGGGCCCATGCAGGAGACACCAGCCTGTCACAGGGAGAAACCCAGAGCTCTCCCCGCTCCTGCACAGATACGCTCTGAAACTGAGCCCCCTCATTTCTTCGACTTGGGTGCTTTCAAGCTGCTGCAGTACATGAAATTCAATGATGTTTGCTCTCTGTTTAATGCACTAAGTGAAGTGCATGTAGGGATGGAGCTGGAAAGGAGAAGGAAATGGGGTGATGAGAGGGGGTCGAGCCTGCATGTCCCTCTGGATTTCAGAAATGTTAAACGAGACCCAAAGAGAAGACGTTTCCAGGGCTTGGAAGAGGGGACATACAGCTCAGCGAGGTGACACATACTTGGATCCAAAAGCTGCTCAGCAAGCGGAGCCTACTTTTCTCCAGAGAGCTGCATTCAGAGACGCCATCCATTAAACCTCCTCGGGCAGCATCAGACCTGCGTTCTCTCTGAAACACTCTACCCCTGAGAAATACAGCTATGGCTCAGCCAAACTCCCAGCACCTCCCCAAGCTCCCGCCAGCTTTCCAAGCCGTGTACGGCTGCTATCCGCTCCCCTAAGGCACCGTGTCCATCGACCCTCGGGTGGCAGACAGCCGTGTGACTGAGCCTGGGACGAAACCACGAGGAAGGTGGGAGGGAGTGCCAAAAAGCTGGAACCTGAGAGAGTCTGAGGAAATGAATGCTTTATGGCCCATCAGTCAGTATCTGGCCATTTTCTAAAGAAAGATGACGCCGCCTTCGAGAAAAGCAAATTTCTCCTTTTGACGATGGAGTGAGCCTTAGCCAGAACCGTGAAAACGCGCCATTTGTGAGATGGTGACATTTTAAAGTTGTTCCACTCTGGGAATTGGTTCAGTCTCCGGAAGAGCAGGGTTTCAAGCCTTGATTAATGACTTTTAAAACCCCAGCTGTAAGCGCGTGCAGCCAGAGGAAGGGAAGGTGCCTCCCGCCAGCGCTGCCTGCCGGTGCAAAGCCCAGCACCAGAGCGCTGCCGAAGTGCTGCAACGCAGCTCTCTTAAATGGGCTCCAACAGCCCCGTCCGCCACATCTCCACCGATTCAGGACCAAGCCACTGGCTGCAGCCCCCAGGTCACGTCATTAATACAATCACCATGAGCGACAGGAGCTCAGCAGCCTGCAAGAGGGAGCCCACCCCTCCAGTGTCCACCTTCCCCCCCGCAAGAGCCTGTCTCGTGCCATGGGGCAGCAGCAAAGGGGCCAAGACCAAGCCACCTCCCAGCCCCAAAAGGCACCTCTTTCCCAGCAGGATCAGTGCCTACTACCTCTGCTAGCCCAAGCAAACCGACCCCATGTGTGTCAGCTGCAGGGGGATCAGCAGGGCGCTGCCCTCGCCACCAGCGCTTGACAGTTTTGATTCTCTGGAATGACAATTCAGACCTTATCTCTTTTTCTTATTTTTCTCCAGTTGTGATATATCTTGGTTTTTTAAAATTCAGGGCTAGTATTATTTTACCACAGCTATCAATCAGGCAACGAGCAAGCAGGGCTTTTTCTTTCTCCCTTTCTTTCTTTGTCTTTCTTTCTTTTTAATGCTTGCTATACCTCCGCTATATACTTCCTCTCCACACAGAAATATCCCTTCAAAGCTTGATATTATTGAGCAGCTTTCAACCATGCCCAGCAGAGCCATGTATTCTCTGCATTTGTCTGGCCTTTGTTTCTAGGAATGAAATACCAATGGCTGAACAGTGTGACTTCATTTCACTCCTTCATTCCAATACTTGTTCTATTTCTATCCCACTGGGTCAAACTCACCTATTGTGAGACCTCACCGATTTCAATTACATCAGGGATTAATTTGTTCCATTGCGTTGAAGCTGTTAATACAATCCTTGCTGGCTCTAGATTAGAAAAGGCACGGTGGAGACCTCCCTCGCAGGCAGTGTGTTTAACAGCGGTCTTGATCTTCATTTGTGTTCAGCGGTGGGATTTTTTTTTTTCCCTTCCCTTTGTGCCCCTTTGCCCCTCTTTTCACAATCTTCCCCTTCCTTTCTCAATTGCCCTTATCAGAACTGGGTGGTCCTTCTGACTTCCACTGTGACAGGCAAAATGTTGCCTTCCAAAGCCGCTGCCCAGGGCTTGCGAGGGAGGTCGGCGCTGGAAGGAAGGTCCGACCTGACACCACGCAGACGTGACCACTCCAGCTTTGGTACCTCATCTCCCCCAGGATGGTTTCGAAGGGTCGCCGCAGGTCCCTGCGTACCCAAAGGGATCTGTGGGTGCTCGGTTCTGCAGCTCCGACCGTTGGCCAACCGTCAAACGACCGAGGTCTCAAGGGGAAAACTGAGATCTTCCACATCGCAGATGGACACGCTGAAATGCACGTTTGTCAAGTAATTCCGGTTGTCCTTTCTGGGGTTCCCAAAGTGGGACACAAGATCATGACAGAGCTTTAGAATGCCCAGCCCTGTGGTCACATAGGACATCTGTGACGCTAGCTTACGGCGATCTCAGCAATCCTGACTCAAAGTTGTTGTTTATCCAGGTGATTCTGTCTCAGGAAGAGATACTGATGCAGGCAAACTTTAGGCCCACGTGGTTGCAAAGTGGTTTAGCTTTGCTCGAGTGCTACAACTCTGTCCCACAAGATCCACTGTTTGTCCATTTTAAAAAAAATCCAACTGCATCTTAGTGAAACTATATTTTTAGGAAATAGTGTGATGATTCCAGAATAATAAGAACGGGAGTTTCAAATAGATAAATAGGTCAAAAAAAAGAGAGTATTAAAATAAAACCAAAGAGCTCAGACTCCTCCCTTGCTTACTGAAATGCATTAAATTTCCGTGGTGGTCTCATAAGGTCACCTCAGGCTTCTGTGGGGCATCTCTGCAGCCTGGGGTGGGAAGTTGCAAGCGTTAATGCCGTGGCTGTCAACTCCCCAGACAGAAGTCAGACAGCGTGGGTTTCAGGGCTCGAAATTCTCTCCCATGTTCAGCGCCTTGTCTTCCAAAATGTACATTTACTACTGCACTATTTTTGTTTTTTCCTGAAAGAAACATAGGAATAAGCTGGACTAGTATCACCCAACTGTTTATGTAGCTCTGCTGCTCATCTCAGACCTTGGCGGAGCCCGCCAGGGACAGGGTGAAGCCCCCATGTCCCTTCCAGGCACTGCCCCAACCTGCCATCTCCCGACCCAGCTCAGGTCTCAACCCCTTCGGTGCCAAACATTGCCTGAACAGCACAGCCTTGCAACTACACAGCCCAGACCTGGACAGTGTATGATCACAGCAACCCAAACCTCGGTGCCAGCAGAAACCCTCGTACCTCCCCAGGGCCAAGACCTCACATTGCTCCTACCACGCAGATCAAACCCACTCTGAGACACACAACCCACGGAGAGAAGTCAGGATCGGCTCCGGAGGATGTGCTACACTACAACAGCCTTCACAACAGTCCTGATCTGCAAAAATCACTGCTTCCACAAGCCTACACTTTCCAAAATACTTCCCTTTATGGCTGAAATCTCCCACCGTAGTTTCTCCCCAGATGGTTTTACTGGGGAAGAGCTAAGCTTGCGTCGTTGCCACTTCACCACAGCTATTTCCAACACCATCAAGTTCAAGGAGGGCAAAACAAAACCCGAAACAACTTCCCCCCTTCCTGCTGTGCCTCCCAAGGGGTGCACTCTCTGCTCGGGGTAAGTTGTAATATTCATTAATTCCCCACATGCTCTGCGGCGTGGGGCAACGGTGACAACGTCCTTCAGGCTTCACACGGGCCACGCGTGACCCAGGATCCCTGCATGGCTCTCTGCTGTTGCCACTGCTCCTCGCCACTAGCACCAGGACATAAAAATTGTTCAGAAGTAGTTTCATGCCTGTGTCCCTCCTCGTGGCGCAGGTATTGCCGCAGAGAAAACTGCGACAAGGCTTTGCAGAACAGCCCCAACCGACCCCTGCGAGACCACGGGTCCGCAAAGCCAGCAGCTGGGTTCGGGGAGCTTGGCGTGCTACAGCTGCCTTCACCACCGTAACAAAAAGAAAGAAGTTTCTCTTCTTTATAGAGAAAATAATCCTGCTGAAATGATCTGCCCTGACCTGCAGGAACTAAAACCATTCAGCAATTCAGACTGTGGCAGGTAGCTGTCTACTTGTGTTTTTGAGCAGCTGAAACAGCCATCCAAGAAACAAAATCTCCAGAGGAAACCGTGAAGTCTCTCCAGCCCAGAACACACCAAGGAGCAAACCCGGTCCCCGGCAAGGCAGCAGCGCAGCAGCCGGGGTCTGAGCACACGTCACCCAAACAGCGAGCTGCGGAGGAGGTCCCCTTCGAAGCAGACCCAGCAGCAGCGACCAGCATGCTCCCAAGCACCTTGAAAGCCTTCGGGCAAAGCACAGGGAGCTCTTCAAGGGTGACAGACGAGTTCGAGGGGGCTGCTTCTCCGCTGTGCCCACTCGTCCCCGGGGTGCTGCCGGCCGAGCACGCAGTTTGTCCCCATCGCCCCTCGCTGCATCTCGCACGCAGCAGCGGAGGAGCCCAGCTTGGCCACGCCAGCTGGGCTGCAGCCGAGACCAGGGCAGCCCTCCCAGCGGGGCGCTCCCGGGACAAAAGCTGCAGGCACCCCACTAAAAATACTTACCAGCAATTTGTTCCTCTCTTCAAACGAGCCCTGAGCCCAATTACTGAAAAACGTGCCGGGTTCAAAGCACTGTGACCTCTCCTCTCCTTCCCACCACCAGCAGCAGCTTCCTCCTGGGGCAGATGCTCCGGGTGCAAACCCGTTTGGCCACGGCAGCAGGGAAGAGTGGAAACCCTAAGCCCACTCCTTCGAAACAGGTCAGGGGTTTTCCAAACCCTGAAAGAAGGTAGAGTCGTTCACTCCTAGGAGGTACAACGCTGGTTTTAAGCACAGGCCCATCAGGTTCAAGGTGGCATCTCTGGCTCTTCTTGATACCAGCCCCACCAGGACCTCCACAAAAACAGCAGCAAAAGTACCAGACTTGGTAAACCCGAGCAATACTCAGGAAAACACCACCATCAGAAGGAGACAGAAGATCACCAGAGACCAGTCTCCCCATAAAAGAAATAAACATTTGCAGAGGCAGCACTGATCTGATGTTTATCCTGGTAGCTCCTTTCATCCCAGTCCCCTGACATCGTCCAAGGAACACACAGATCCCTGCTCCCACTGCAGAAAAGCAACTCCCTCTAGGGTAAAACATGGCAACTGCCGAGCAGCGCACACGAGGTCGGGGCACGATTTCCAAAACACCTTTTTCCATTGAATTTGCAAAGAACATAGAGATGCGGCTAACAACTGTCTCCCTGGACGGTAGCTCCCCAGCACTGACCTCACGTGAAAGGTGGCTTCTCCAAAAGCACACAGCTGATTCAGCAGAGATGCCTGGAGACCCTATCAAATTATCCCATGCCACTTTTCCTCTACCAAGTTTCCCCTCCTGGAACCTTTCACTAAGCTGCAACTGGTCCTGCTCCTGCTTATGCTGGCAAGATAACACCAGTGACCCTACACGGGGACGGTGCCAAGGAGAAAGGGACCTCCTCAGGTGTCACTGCTCACTCATCCCATGACTTGGCAGCCTCTACACAGTGTTGGGATGTAAGGAAATGACTGTTCAAGGACAGGGAGGTTAATCCATCTAACAATAACTAGAGGACACTCCAGGGATTTACAGAAGTCATTCTGCTGGGAATGTTTGTGCTGCCAATACCTCGCTTCTGCCTCACCTTCATTACCACTAGCCAGCCTCCAGCCTCCACTTTTTCATGCCTGCTTTTAGGACTGGCTGACATTAGCGGTCTGAGACCCAAAAGTCCTCCCATTGCTTGCACCTCTACATTTAGACTTTGTCTTCTGCATCATTCATCTGAGCATCTTCTTCAGTCCCACCATCTCCAACGGCACCACTCTGAAGGGAGACGTCGGCAGGTTCAGGGCAAGTATCAAACTGATGTCATGGAAACTACCAAAACATCACTGAAAAGTGGCAAATACACAACGGCCTCAATGGCCCCATGTCTTCTGAACACCAGTGCGCTCATGTTAGTCACTGAGGAGGAAAAGTCCTGTCTCTCTGGGCTGATGTCTCTTTCAGAGCCCAATTACAACAGCCCATAGGGATGTCCAGCTTGGGAGAGAGCCTCTCCGGGCTCTTCATCCCAGCCCAGTGAAATAAAAGCCTGTGACAGTGGGGCTGGTGCTGCTGAACGTGGCTGATGCACGGCAGCATCACGAGGAGTCGCAGCAGACCTGCCCTTCCTCGACTGCCAGGCTGATCCGAAGCTTTTAGTGTCAAAACAGGAAAAGGAGTTGTACGTGAAGAAGATCTCTGCAAACTTCAAGCTATGATTCACAGAGACAGTGACTTCTCCTCAGGTGTAAAAACACACTAAGATACCAACCACCGCTGGGCATTTCCTTTTCTCCTTCCAATTCCCACTCGTCAGTGATACTTGTAAGACCTAATGATGTATTCTCTGCCCTTGGACTTCACGCACCATATCTATACGGTCTACCTAAATAGTCTATCAATCAGATGAGCCCTGACTTGGGATACTGCTGGAAGAGCAAGGGGCACAATCCCCTTTTCTAGAAAGCAAGTACACAGCTGTATCAAAAACCAAAGTTCACAGAACGGGGACAGAGGGGATGTGAGATTCATCCGCCCTGTTCATGCAGGGGCCCAGAGATGCCCAGTGCTGCTGCACCATGAGGCAGGCTTAGGTCTGGAAATGACGTTGGAGGGTCCTGAACAGGAGAGAGCAGGGAGCTGGGACAACAGGACAGCACAATCCAGCAGGAGACCAGCTCCCAAGAATGAGCCACTGAAGCTCTCTGGACCCACACTGGGGACCTGGAGAAGGCCAGGTCCCACGGTGACAGTGTTGAGGAAGAGGAGTCAGGGTGAAAACTGGAGCAGGCCAGCAAATCTACCTACAAACAAATGGCAATTTATGAAATCACAGCCACGGAGACGAGCACCCCCATGTCCTTCCAATTGTTTTTCCCCTTTTCAGTCGCACACTTTGCCAACACGTTGCCGATGAGTTTCCTTTTCCTTTCCCCAAGTTACCATGACCAAGCACCTGCAATGTTGGTGTCGGTCCCGCATAGCCTGCTGCCCAGGTACATGAGAAACATGAGAAATATTTACAAAGGTCTTGCAAGCTGTTTCTGGAACAGGGCTTTCCAGAGACTATTTTGATCAGTAATTCACTTATTTGAAACAGAAGATGCAAAATTTCCTTCGTCTCTGCGAGGGAAATATTTTCTTTTGATCTTTCTTTATGCTTTGCTTGCCTTGCAAAGCCTATTTCACGAACTGTAAGGCAGGATGGAGTTCTCTGGACATCCTCTGAAGCCCAGACACATCACCATGGGAGCCCTGTTGAAGTAGGAGGTAGACAGAACCAATTGCCGTTTGAAAATGTGCTACTTTAAATAAATCTCTTCAAATCAACTTACCTGGGAACACCCACTCTTATTTAGCAAAACTCAATTAAAGTCATTATTAACAACAACGTTTTCTGCTTCCTATCATTTTTCCAGGGGGGCCATACCTGGAACCACGGTCTGAGATGCTGCACAGTAACAGCCTGCAGAACTTCCAGGAGCCAGCAGCCAGGCCTTCACGACTTCACACAGAAAACATTGCCAACAGGAGACCAAGACATTCAGGAATGGCTTAGAAGTTCATGGTCAGTGAACAAAACGTACGGTCAGCTCCAAAAGCTTCGAGTGAGAACAGAGGGACGGGAACCACCTCTGTTTCAGTGTCGGCACCCAAAGTGTTCCTCTCACAAGCCCCCAAAGGAGCAGCCAACCCTTTCCCCCCATGCCCTGCCCGAGGTGGTCCGCAAGCCAAGGACTGAGAGGGAGGTCAGTGCCGAAGCTGGGCATCCCCCAGACCCAGCCCAGAGGCATGTTTGAGGAGAGGTATTCCTGCACCTCCCAGCTCACCAATGCCCTCCCCAAAGCAATGCTCCGGTACCGTCACCGCTGCTTCCATCCTGCTCCTTGCTGCTGTGCGCAGTGGCAGAGTCCCCTCGGCTACACGTGGTGACGTGCTGCAAGGCCGGCCGGCACCATCCCGGAGATGAGGAAAATGGCTTTGCAGCAGTAATTGTGGGCTGCCCGTCACGCCAGCTCGGTCCCTGCTAACCGAAGGCTCCAGCGTCTATTTGGCGCTCCCGGTTTCGCTTTATAAAACCCCTGCTGCCACAGCGTCCCCTTTCCGAGGAAGGCAGGGTGTACTTCGTCACTCGCGGCCACGAGAGACTGAATAGTTCTGCTTAAACAAGTTACCCCGACGCAAACCCCAGCCTGCTCTCCTGGGCTAATGGGCTCCATGAGCATTTTCACTCCGACTTGCCAGCCCTGCTCCAGGCTGCTCCATGGAGCGCCCACAAAACCCATCAGCAAGAAAAAAAAACACCTTGGCTGGGTTGGTCCGTAAAGGCTCTCCCTCCGCACCACAGCCAGCCATCACCCCCTACCTTACAACAGCCACGAAACTTTTCTTTTCCCCAGAGTTCTTTGGGATACATTCTCAAGCCCCATTATCTCTCCTGTTTATACCGCACTCCTCCTATTATCAAGAAATCTCCAAGTAATTTATAAGCCCACAAGCTCCTGCGCTAACAGGGCAATAAATCACATTTATATACCCCGTCGCCTACTGTTCGGAGGGCTGCGGTGCCGAGCCTGCCGGTCGGGCGCAGCGAGGTGGCAGGACCAGCCGCCGCCTTCCCCAGCCCTCCACCCTCCGCAGCACACGGTTTCTGCAGAGGAGAGGGCAGTTTTTGTTCCGCATCGGCCAGACGTTTGTTTTTGAAGTATCTGGAGAGGATTCCAGCCTGTGTCCCACCTCACTGTGTTCTCCCCAACTGACACCAATACAAGCACACAAAAGAGGGTTTTTCTTTTTACAAAATCAAACCAGAGGAGGAGGATGGTTTTGGCTATTTTCCTCGAGGAGAAAGGTTGCCCATCTAATAATCCCTAAATGGGCAGTGGGTTGCTGGGCTTTCATGTGTGCCTCTGAGCCTCCCCTCGCCGTGCCAGGTCGCTGGTTTTCTTTTCCGCGGAGTTGCAAAACCCCTGAATAACAAGGTTTGTGCATGGAAGTGCTGACACAAACCTTAACTACAGCATCCTGAACATGATACCGGAATAAGGACGCTCCCTGTGTGGCCCAGCGTATGGATAAATAAAGCATTTCAGCAGCCAGGGCCGACAGATCATAAACCTCCATGAGCATAAATACCAACAACAACCCAAAAAGATTAGAGGGCTTACGGGCGAGGCAGGCTGGGATGATTTAGAGTTGGGGTGGAAGGGTCATTATTGCTGAATAGGTGGGGGCGAGCGGGCCAAAGAAATCAATAAACCATTCTGCTCCCAGCGAAGGAAGGGGCCACGCTAATTGTGCAAACACATTTTCCGTTTGAGGCTGGAGATCTCCGGCTCGCCCAACGCAGATGGATATCGGGGACTCGCAGCGTCTTGCTAAGCCAGAAGGACTTCGCCCCGAGACACGCGCCCCAGGAGCTCTGTCACTCAGAGCAGAGCTCACCTAAGCACTTGGCTGGGTGCAACTCGCTGCTGGAGGCAGCCTCAGAGCAGGCAATGTTCATCTCTAGCTCCCTTAATTTAATTATTGATGAACTTTATATATAGTTGGGATACGGATCTCTATTGCTTTCAGCATCTCTGTCAGGTCAGCTTCTCCAGCGCCCAGTCCTAGCACCATACAACCAACCAACAGGTCCTGCCAGCACCCGTTCTCTTCAAGAACCAAAGATGAGCTTTGGGACCAACTTCATCCCTAATAAAACAACCACGTTTGCACGTTGCCACACCAGCATCGGCGGTGGAGGTGGCCCCAAAATTAGCCACGACAGATCGCTGCATCCTACAGCAGGGATGGGCACAAAGCTTTGCAGCCGGGTTTCCGGGCACACAGCTGCAGAGCCAGAGTCCAAAGGCGACAAGCCATTCGTCCTTTGCCTCGTCTCCTTTCGTCCTCCCTGTTCCAAAATCCTGCACCTTTTGTTGCCCACCTTCTTTCTAGGGAGCAGAGCAATGATGAAAGACATCAGCTTTGAAGAGCGAAGCCCATTCATAAACAGAATAAATACACAGCATACAAATAAATACCTATTTGTGCCTAATGGGCCAATGTACCTAAAAGCCCATCTTTACGACGTACCTCAGGAGGTCGTTCAGGGAACCAGCGAACACTGGCAATGCCCATAATTCCCATGCAGAAGCCCGAGCACACAGCACGTACAGGTGCAAATGGTGATGATCTTCACTCCTGGCTGACCAGAACGGCGGACTGATGCTGGAGGTAAAAGCGCAGGAACCTGCTCTGGTACCTCTGTGTGAGCCAGTCTCCTCCTCCACTGCCTTTCCAAAGATATTTAAAGAAAATGCTCTCTACATTAGTCAATAAAATAGCTCAAAACCTGCCCACGTCACATCCAGCTTACCGCCTGGAGTTAATGGGTTTCAACTTTACTTAGGATCCTGAGAGTTTTTTAAACCAGTGATTTCATCTTCCCTACAGAAATAAATTCCTCAATGGCTTCACTGCAAAAATATTCCTAGGAAAGTACAATTCTGCTGCTCAAGTACTAAGACCACATTAAAAAAAAAAAAAAAAAAAGATTACTATTGAGCCTTATCAAAAGTATGGCATAAAC
>Ga0065711_1037638_pt1 | contig 19623 bp, 10 predicted proteins | sample Hoacrofraction12_FD_59098 | JGI IMG/M metagenome (GOLD analysis project Ga0065711, IMG submission 59098) | Hoatzin crop microbial communities from Cojedes, Venezuela - Epithelial fraction 12 v2 (version 2) | ecosystem: Host-associated > Birds > Digestive system > Esophagus > Crop | place... | reverse complement strand
AGGAGGGGGGAGGGGGGCCGGAACCTTGTGCACTAGCAGCAGTGAAGTGTGCAAAGAAACTTATTTTTTTTAACTTTTTTTGTGTCTTTTTTCTTGTTTTATAAAACAATGTCTTGCACTTTTCGATTTTTTGTTTCCGTTTGCAGAACTTGTGGACAAGTGCATAGGTTCACGCATTCATATCGTGATGAAGAGTGATAAAGAAATTGTTGGGACGCTCCTGGGGTTTGATGACTTTGTCAGTATCCTCTGGTGGAAATATTTAAGGCTGCCCACTGTATGCCTCGGCTCGATTTATTTACCGCTTTGGAGCGGTTCGAGTTCACTGGATAGCACCTTTTTGTGTGGACCTTGCCTTATTCTGGTATTTTTATTTTGCAGCTAAAATCACAGTTCAGTATAAATATTTAAATTTACTTTAAATATTTTGATTTTTAAAATTCTGGGCCTTATTTTCCTTGAAAATGTATTTTCAGATATGGTGTTAGAAGATGTTACAGAATTGTAAGTATTATTTCTGCCTCTTGTTGGTATTTAGTGTTCGGTTTCCTGGGGAAAAATATGTGAGATCCATAAGCAAAGTGTTTTTATATTTTTGCAATACTTGCCAGCTGAATGCTTTACACTTGGACTTAAACTATGGATGGTGATCTGTTCAGGACAGCCACATCATAAGAGTAGCTGTTGCATGATTTATACTTGTAATCAGGTTCCTAATTTATAACCTTAATTTTGCATGGGTTTTGTGTTGAACTTCCCAGTAGTTTGTTTGCATTACATTTCCTTAAGCTCTAGGCAAAGGTTTAAAAAGTTAGCAGACTTAAGGATAAGTATTTATTGCTTTGTCATGCCATCTTGGTATTTGAAATGGATTTTGAGTATCAGTGATATTTAAGAAATTGCCAAGATTTAGAGGGTGAATCTGTATCTTTTTGTACTGAGCAGAAAAGTACAGTGTATCTTTTTAGTTGCCAGGTAACTTTCTTTACCTAGGTGGTCAATTTGTCAAGATTGCGCTGCGGTGTGGCTAATCTATTCATTAGTTTCAACGAACATCATCTTAATACAGAGATTTATGTCAGTTGTGTAATGAAATCAGTAATCGTTGTCCCCGGTTATGTGTTCTTACTTTTTCTAATGCTATTTCAGTGAGATTACACCTGAGGGCAGAAGAATCACAAAGCTAGACCAGATTTTGCTAAATGGAAATAACATAACAATGGTAAGTCCTCATGATTAAAAGGCTACACATATTTATTTTCTGTACCTGTATATCGATAAGTAATTTAGTTCAACTACTTGAAGTTCGGTTTACCAGACAGTTCCATTACCTAAGGTACTTGCAAGTAGCTTCTGGGGCTTGTATGTTTATGAATGATGCTGGAAAAGTGGTCTTATTGCCTTGCTTGGTACATGTTACAGCTTAAAAATGAACAAACAACGACAACAAAAACCCTCCAAAAAAAAACCCCATGAAAAGAACATGGCCCGAATTTTATTTTGCTGAATGTTTTTCTGGTCTTCCGATGTTCAAGAGAATCACTGGCTTTGTTACCCACTATGTAGGGCTGGTTCGTACAGTGGCTTTTAACTCGTGAGTGTTTGGCTGCATAAGTATGCAGGTGGAATGCATCTAGATTTCATCCATTATTGTATGTGTAGATGTGTTTGCAGCAGTTTGGATGCTTACAAGCTTAAGTCACTTGGCGATTATGATACTATGTGATGACCAGAGAGCTGTACCTTTATGTGCTATGAAAAAATTCTGGAAGTCTGTTGGGTTATACCAAACCAGAAGCATTATGCTTTTTAGTTTGTCATGTACTGATGTATGTAGATCAGTACTGAAACAGTAATTAAGTATTGTGATAAGCTGATTTCTGCAACTTTCTAAATACCACAGAAGCAGACGCACAGTGGTTTTTTTGCCTGTCTGCATAGATGACTACAAAATCTGGACTTCCTACGTAAGGTCATTTCTCATTTTGTGGGAAGAGGAAGACTGACTTGAGTCTTAAGTCGGCTCTGTGTGAATGAGGAATAACCTCCATTTTCCTGTCTTACCTACCTTGCACCTCATTACTGTGTGTCTGAACAAGTGCCATCTTGACTTAGTTTTGAAGCCTTTTTCTCCTTTGGATATTGTTCTGCATCCTTAAAAAATAGTGCATGTTCTGACTTCTTGTATGGTATAAAATTACTACTGTCCAGTTAAGCTGGTGGCATGCTGCCCTTGAAGCAAAAGCTGGTGATTCTTGCAGTGCAAATTTTCAGCAAGACATAGATATGTTTCTGTATTAGGTCTTGTGTCTTTTAGGGACACGTCTTCTCACATCAGGAATACTATGCTTTAGGCGTTTTCTTGGTTCAGTCCCAAAAGCAATGAAGCTCTTTGTCTTTAGAAGTGCTCAGCTAATTATTAAGAATACATCAGTAAAATGAATGGTTATACTCTTCTTTTTTCCCTTGTTCATGTTTTTCCTTTTGTATTTTTTTTCTGTTGTTCAGTTCTTTACTTTCTTCACAGAAGAATGGTATGCTGACTTTACTCTCTGCTGCCTATAGAAGGCTTTGTGCTCTTCATTAGTTTTTGAGCTCTGCTTAGCAGTAAAAGTTGGAAAGTGGAAACCAGCTTTACACTATAGTGACAGTCTGGGGACGAATCAGCAACTGGAGAAATTCTTCATGAAAGGAAGCCTGTTCTTTGTCCTTTTAAAAATGAGCTATAGTGTTTCTAGACAGAATCATCTCTTTGAAGTGAATAACAAAAACCAAAATGTGTGCTATCTAGGAACTCCTTTGTGTTTTGCTAAACATTTTTCATATTTTGGAGACTTTTTTTCTGTGCTTCTCTGGCAGTAATTGACTTCCCCTATTGGGAGTGGAAGATGATATTGACTCTAATAACCACTTTTGTGGTCTGCCATGAAGTCTCCATTTCCTTAAATGTTGTAGAGCAAGAACTGTCACATGTGAATTTGTAGAACTCAAATCTATGCCACTAACACAAAATTGTCTTACTCTTTTGTAGCTGGTTCCTGGAGGTGAAGGACCTGAAGTGTAAATTGATACAGTTGTCATCTGTGAAGACATGTTATATATATATAATCTAAATAGAACTTTTGGGGTATGAGTGTGGGTGGGTTTTGGTGTGGGTTATTTGTTTGTTTTGGGGTTTTTTTTGTTTACACACTCTTGCAGTTGACATTTGATGAAAGACAAAGATTTGCTCTTCAGGAAGGGTGCATCGCTAATGATAATGCTAACTTTGTAAGTTCAAATCGTGACTTTCTTGTAAAGACACACTAATCTGTTCTGAATAAAAGACTTTGTTTTTGTTAGTTGCTGTGTTCTGTTATGTAAGTGTACGAGTTAGATGGTTTTGTAACTGGTTGATGGAAAAATAATAGTTATGTTTCAGTTGCTGTCAGTCTTCAGTTTCTTCGGTTTTTCTACATCTGTTGCATTTGTTTAGAGCCCAAGTCTATATAAAACACAAATTGTGGGCCAAGACGTTGCTATTCTTTGCAGTACAGGCAGATACTAAGCTGGATCATTTGTTTAAGCACCGCCTCAGGCTGTGTCACCAGAAACCGTGTGTTAAAGTACTGTAGAATTCTGAAGGCTCCTCAAAGTGGATGCATCTGTTCGATACTCAGCAGCCCTTGGTTCTGCTGGCCTTGAGGTTCAGCTCTCTTGGACTTCTTTTGCTTGGTAGCTATAGTTTCTTATAATAAAGGCACTGTAATGGTATTTGGTAAGCGAGGACAGACAGACCAGACCTAGATCATGTTCAGGGGGTAAAAACAAATAAAACCAAACACCAAAAAAACCCCTGCAAAACCCAACCAGGAAGAAGTCTCATTCATGTCAGTGGTGACTCCGCTTTCACCACTAGGTGGTGCTGTGTTTGCTTAATTAAAGTGGGAGCTGCCCGTGCCTGCTTGTGTACTTTGCAGCAGTCGTTGTAGAGTAGACATGCTTTTGACTTCATCTGTTCTCTTGTGATATAAAAACTTGGTACACATTGGCAACAACTACAACTTTAGGATAATTTCTATAAAGTAAGGAATTCCTGTTTTTATTCTGTCATGATGGACAAAAAATAAGTGATTCTAGATCATGTCCGCTGCAGCTTATGTTTTCATCGTACACTGCTCAACTGGTTTCTATGTGTAAATATCTTTGGAGAGGAATCACAGGTGCGTGCTGCTACTATAGACAAGCAGGGTATAGGCTCACAGAGACAGGACATGCTTTGCTTCCCGTCACCAGAAGAAAAAAGAAGAGTTGAAGAAGGGGGCTCGGGAGCAAGAGACTGCAAGGAAGTTGCTGAACTAGATAGTTCTGCCTTGCTTTATCTGACGGACAAGCTGCTTTCTGCTAGCAGGGTCTTAGCTCGAAATACAGTGAGGACTTCTTGCTTTAGCCTATTAAAGGGGAAAGAGACTCCCTCCCCCAGCGAGCGTTCTACTTCGGTGTCACTGGATCTGAATATATGATCTGCAATTGTAATGTTTAGACTGCCTGGTGATTATCTATACCATTGACTCCTTGAATGGTTTTTCATTTCTATCCTGGTTTCCTTCTCCAGCTTTTTTCAATACATCAAATAAAAAAAATATTTTTTTTGACTTACATTTGGTTGGCACATCGTCTGTTGGATTTGGCTCAAAACATTTCCTACAAATAACTTGAGTCTTTTCATCAGAACACTTCAAAGATTTCTAGCCAGTGTAGCAGTATTGTGTTGGGTTTTTTAGAATAAGATTCTATACATGTTCCAGTGCATGCACTTAACTTCTGCTTCACTGAGTATTTTGAAAACAGTCTTAAACTGAAGAGGGGCTTCATGCTTGGGAGAGAAAAAAAGCAAATCTTAACTCGGAAGCAACTTTTCAAGGGGAAAGGTAAACTCTTTTGTTTCTTTCTGGTATTTATTCTGGCAGCACAAACATCTTGTTCTCTCAGATCTTGTTACCTATGGAAAAAAAAAGCATGGTATTGCCTCACTTCCTCCTCCTCTGATGTATTTTTCACTCCCTCCAGAGGAACTGCTGAGACTGTTCTCTCTTAAGAAGGCATTTTAATTCATGACTCAGAGGTCTGCAGGCATCACTCTAAAGACAGTTTCTGCGCATCCAAATGCTGTTAATACTTTATCATTTGAAAGGAAAGATTTTTAACTTTGAGCTGAGAATTCAAAGCATTCCATGCGGGTCTGGTTTGTTTTTCATTCAATATTCCTGTAGCCTGTTGCTTTGGAAGTGCTGGTAATAAGCTTTTCAGTCGAATGAGTAGTGTGGGTTTTTTTTTTGTTTTCCTCCCCTAGAAATCTAGTGCTTAATCGTACTGTGGTGTCCTGTGGAACTTGTGGACACTGTGGTGTTCTCCAGAATGCTACTACAGGGTGGCACTACAAGTGGGTAATTTAAATTAATAACCTTAGACTTTAAAAATATGTAGCAGTTGATGATACTTAGTTTAGAGCAGGATAGTCATGAAGTTAAAAATACTTCTTCATGCTTATGACATGCACAGTGATGGTTCCTTTCGGTATTTTTTGTTTTTCTTCTTTAGGATGGCACTGGTTGCAGTGATCTTTAGTTTTATTGCATGGCTAACTCTCAGTATGGAGATGGTTCTTTTCTACTTACTATTTCAGTTTACTTGCAGGCATAGTTAAGATAGCTGGAGTTGTGGAGTGAATATATGTGTGTGTGTGTGTGTGTGTGAAAATAAGGCCTAAAGTACCCTTCCTACATCCTTAGTTTTTGATGACCTGTATTTCAGTGTTATCAAGACTTTAAAGTGACCAGAGTATTGCTGTTGCAAATGTTTCCATATTTGTCTAGCTATTCTGATGAAATAAATAATAAAAGGAATCAAAACACTAAATGTTTTATTGCTTGCCCTGTAACTATACAGGCTTTCCCTGTCTAATATCTATTCCGTTTTTCAGGATTCACTGTACTGTTTTGCCACATGAAATGGAAAGAGATTTCTAGCTTACTGTTGGCTTTTAATATATGTTTTATCCTTGGGGAATTGCCCAGCAGCGAATTCATAGAGTTTGGAATTCAACTGATGGGCATTTTGCATGTCTGTGTTCAAATATCGATGCTAACAAGCTATCATACAGTTCATGTTCATAGCTTTATGGATACTTAAAAGTAGGTAATAGTCTTATTTTTTAATAATGCTTAATCTTTTTCTCTTTGGCAAGAACAAGCAAGTCTGCTTGGTTTTGTAGTACTTGCAGCTTTTCCCTATCATCAAACTTGAAAAAGGGGAAAACCTCTATCAAGTACACAGTTATGATGGTGATTTTTAAAATAGTAAGTTGCATAACAGTCTCAGGAAGAACGTGTGTGACTGTGAGAGAGAGTCTGTGGTGCAGCATTACTAACACTTGCTAAAAAAAAGTTTTGAAGAATGAAGCATTTGCGTAGTGAAACAGACTTGAGGACAGTTTCTGATGCTGCAAGTTTAGTGAAAAATTTGCACTTGATTTCAGTGGTTTGATGTCTCTTCATGCATTGAATCTGAAAAGAACAGAAACCTGCACTTGAAGGAAGATTTTGTATGAAGGGTAATCAAGCTAGTAACCTGCTTGAAGACTTTAAAATACTTGGAGCATCAGTTAAAGGCACATAAGCAAGGTTTATCATATGTTCCTACATCAGCTGCGACTATTGAATCGAGTCAGCAGTCCACCTCAGAACTTTTTGGTGTCCAGCTGAAATGTGTAAGTTGTCAGACTTCATGGCCGTGAGCTGACAGGCCATGGTTCTCTCCAAGCACAAAGTGGTGGAAGTTGCATTTCTTTCATGGCAGTGACTCTTTTCAACATTAGTAACTATGCAACAGGGTAAAAGATGAATTTAGCGAGTAATATGTGTCATTATCAAAACAGCTGTTTGCATTTCAAAGTGATGTAGATCCTTTCTATAGTGGTAGTGTTGGCACGTGTCTTAGAATTTGGCTGACCCTCTTTTGAACTCATTTAAACTTTTGGCCTTTGCTGCATCCCTGACAATATGTTTCACAATGGAGAAATTATTTCCTTTAAAAACAAGAAAAGAGAAAGAAGAAGAATGGGTGGAGGAAGTGGGGATAAAAAGTCTGTTGTCTGCCAGTGTTGTGGGTTGCTCACTCATTTTTCCATAGAATTCATGGGGATTTTTTTGTTTTTCTACCTTCGCCTATCCTCTGCACCCTTGGTCATCTCATGAAGTTTGTCTGTAATTTCCCACATTAGTAGGTAAATGTATCTATTTTATTTTGTAGCTCTTTGATAGTCTTTAAATTATTCCCGTAATTTAAATCTTCGAACAAATGCACTTGCTTATTAATTTTTGTGAGTGACTGTGAAAATCTTATTTATCAGTCGCACCTTTTCAAATTAAAAATGTTAAGTAAGAAATATATTGAAAATAAATATTAGTGTCTTACTACTGCTCAATGTTGAGAGGTCATGGGAAATAGCGAGTTTGTATTAGAAATTATGGACATTTTTCGAGATATTTTTCCAGGTCTGAGGCACACTGAAAGATTTCTTTCACGTGGTGGTGTGTCTGGTTTCATTGACTTCAGGAGAATACACTGACTTAAACTAGCTGAGAAACTAGTGATGAGATTTTATACTCTAGCTAAGGTAGTGTTGTGATGGCTCATCATCTGAAATCAAAATTGTATTTGGTCGTCTTAACAGGAGGCTGGAAATTTGATCTGGAAATGACACTGATAGTGACAATAACTTCACTGGTTTCTTGCAGCCCCTCAAGTTCGTTAAGGACAATAAAGACCCATTCTTTCTTGTTATGGTGCTGTCATCAGTGATGAAAGTACTACATTGTCAGTTGTAAAACATGTGGCTTAACTGCTGTTGGATTCTGCTTTTATTCCTGAAAGCCCTGTTGATTTAAATGGGTTTGCACAGCTTACGCGAATGATACGGCTGGAATGAAATCTTATGTAGTCTGATGCAAGGACTGTATGTGGTCGTGGTCTGTAGCTGGGTGGGAGGAATTGGTTAAAGGTACTTCTTACTTGCACAGTTTAAGAGCTTAAATATGAGTGAACAGTATAATAGGAACAGTTTCATTTTTACAAGAGGAAATCTATGGATGAGTTTTATCCTGTGTTAGAATTAAGAGACATATTTACTGAAGACAGCGACTCCAGTCCAAACACTGAAACACCTCAGTTTTGGGTACACTATTAGAACTTTTGTAAATTACAATTTTCAAATCATAGCGATCTGTCAGTTTATGCTTCTTGAGGCTGAGACATTGCATGATTCCCTATGAAAAGGTAAATATTGCTAATAATTAATATTTGGTTTGCAGACTATGCCTTGTGTGTGCTCTGAAGTCATATATAAATTTTATTGTTTCCTTTTTATTTATAGAAGTTTTGTTCATCAAACCATATAAGCACATACCTAAATTCCACTAAATTCAGTGTTAAACTTCCTGAATTCTTGTGAACTATTGCGTTGCTGTAAACTATTTCGCGTGATAAACCTAAGCTGTCAGCTTTGTATTCCTACATGTATGTGTGATTAATATGCAATAGCTCAGAACAAGTTACCAGGCAACTGCACGTTCCGGCGACATAGGTAGCACAAAGCACCTGGCCCATTCCTTTTAATCATGGAAAAGTACAGCTTCTCCTGTGACCTCGGTCACTCTGTCTAACACATGGATAAGAGCATTTTTATACTCCTCTAGCAGCGGGAGAAACACTGCGTGTGTTTCTGCAGTGTGAGAGAATCACTTCACCAAGTTTCTTTTATTTCCAAAACACTTGGAAAAAAACAAAACAAAAAGCATTTTTAAAACTAATTTAACCCAAGGCAGATTTCAGGATTCTCATTCTCACAAATAATTTTACAGTTGTATAACCTTGTAGATTTGTACTGAGAATGAGTATCTCGTGTATGACATAGTTTGAAGTTTCATTTTTGGCCTCCTACACACTTCTGCTGGTTGCAGTGCCTTTGTTTGCTAATGGCAGTGGTGACAGATGATGCATATTGATTTCAAGGCACTGTGGAACAGAAAAGGTGGTTTGCCAATGTCCTAACTGCTGTTGCAGATACTGTTTCAGTGGGTTGCAAGTAACGCATTCCAAGTATCTTTACCTACTGTTGCTGCATATTTTTTTTTTAATCCAGAAGAATGTTTCCCTGCTTCCCTTCCCTGTCGATGCAAGCTGATGTAGGTTGCATGCTGTTGCAGAGTCCTCAGTCTACCAGTTACAGATTTCTCCTTTCAGTTCTTGTGCATTTATGAACGTGTATCTACCTGTATACGTGCTGCACTGTAACATTCATTCAGACTAACATGCAACTGCTGCGGAAGTCAGCTGTTTTGCTAGTTGTGGTGTTTGCCCCCAGTCAGTTGTTTTGCTGTCTAATAAGGACCTGATGACAGAGAAGGGGAATGTCAGAAAACAGATGAGTTACACTTTATGTTAGAAATGGTTTTCATAAGATTTAAGAGAATACAATTTTGGAATAAGGATTTACATACCGCTTACAGTGATCTGCTGGGCTAATGTTTTGCAAGAAACTGAGGTCTTTAGCGTTCAAATGTTGTTCATGTACATTGGCTTACCTGTGAGTAATCTTCTTCAACTGTGTGTAACAAAGAAACAAATTTGCATATGTAGACATGCATACATAATTGTAAGTGCACAGCTGGGGGTGACGCTTGTGTTTGGTGACTGTAGAAATACACAGAAGGGCAGCAATGGGGGAGGAAGAACCTTGAAAGATAGTCTAGTGTTGCTCTCATTCTAAAGGTGAACGATTGACTTTCTGTATCATTCGTGACAAATGCTTGTCTAATGTATTCTTTAAAATTTCCTGTAATTATTACTGCTGTTGCAAAGATTGCTACGTACCCTAAATTTTTTCAGGTTGTAATTTAAGCCCTATTATTGCAAGTCCTACATGCAATAAAAGTGCACAAAAGTTTTTCTTTATAGCTGCCTTTTAGATGTTTAAACATTGTTATTTCTCTTTACTATTCCCCTTTCCAGGTTAAGCAGCTGCTTTTCAATTTATACTTTGAAGTCAGACTTTTGTAGGTGATTGAGCACCCTCTTGGACTTCGTGTAGACTCTCACCAGTTATACTACACACTTCTTGAAATGCAGTACATCATCTGGAGGGTTCAACACCTAATCCGTGCAAATACAATGCCGCAAAAATATTGCGTGGATGTATAAACTCAAGTGTGATGTGTGCCGAGGAGTCACTGGGCCTCTTAATGAGTGAGAAATGGTACATAAAAGCTAGGTGACAGAAACGACAAGAGGCTGGCATACTGGTCTTCAAGCTTGCGGTGCAGCTCAGTGGGCTTTGGATGACTAAAGAAAAGCATGAGGCACAGGGGAGAACTGCTGCTGGATCTTAGGGAAAGGTGGGAAATTATTTGGAGAGAGGTTTTCAAAGTCAGAAATTAGTCAGGTGCCCGATTCCAAATTGCTTGTGAAGTCACTGTGTACTTCCCTTGCTTGTGTAACGTTGTGTTGTGTATTGTCTAGCAGCTTTTATTTCAAAGTTAACAAAGTAATGATCTCGTAATAGGCATAATCAAAGTCATGGAAAATGTCAGCATTTGAAACAGAGCCATGATAAATTATTAATGACTTATACAACTGCCGCTTACCATGCCTTCCATGTTACAGCTCTCTTCATCATTGATGCTGTTTCCTCAGCCTTTGAGCTGTAATACCTGATTTTTGTTTCAGGGTAGGTTCTGAAGTTGCTGATGGCATTGCCTTAGCCCTTTGGCTAAAAAGAGTAGCAAATAATTTGTCGATTATCAGTATGAGCAGCAGTCAGACAGCATTCTTTTCAAATCAACAAGGAAGAAAGATGCACCTGTTTGTCTGGCTTCACTAATACCAAAGGTCTTTCTCACATTCATTGATCCTGTTCCTCCTTGTTTAGGGTAAGTTGATGACTGGAGAGAACTGTCACATCTTTGCAAACTGTTTGCAACTATGGAAAAGAGATTTGTTGTCTTCCTTGTGTGATAAGTAGACATTGAAGAAACCGTATGCTGCTCGTCTCTAAGTCAAAGACGGGAATTAGATAGGAATGTGTTACTGGAAAATAAACCGAAACTGGGCCCTTTGAGACAGAAATGTGTTGATAAAATCATGTGGTATTATTAATCAAGACACAGTGACTGTTTTATTAGCTGACAAGCAGATCCTGTGCTAAAATAATGTTTGTTCCAGGTAAATCTAATCAGCCTCTCAGTGAATCTACTTTGCAAAAGAGAGAATGTGGACCAAAATATTGAAACAACAAGGGATGTTTTTCTTCCCCATTTCAAAATTGGTACAGCAGAACCTATATAGTTTTCAAATCAGTAGCAGCTCCTTCACCTACTTGTACAGCAGAATCTGTACTTTCTGTATGGCTCTTGAAAGAAACTTGGTTGCACTTGTTCACTTCTTGGAAAAAAAATGGGATGCTGATCAAGTGCAACTATAGCAAATACTTACTTTGCTTAAACAATTTAGATTTCTCCTGTGTTGATACTCATTAGAAAAAAAATAAAACTTGAAAAAGTTATATTTAGTTATTTTAAATTTTAATATTTAAAAATTAAGTTATAATATTGTTTCAGGGAAAAAAATATAATAATAAATGGAGCATAGTTTTAGAGAAATAATTTTTGTAGTGCTTTGAAGTGAGATAGAATAGCTGTCTGTAAGCACAATATTTAAGCAAAAGATATTTGGACTTTTTGTTATTCTTTCTGGGGCCTTCTAAATGAGAAGTCTGGCTGCATGAGCCCTAGTTATCTGTGTTTTAGAAAACTGATCTGCTTTGCAAGCTGAGATGTCCTTAAACAGAGCAAAGAAGAGAGACATGGTCTTTTGGGTTTGGTTATTATCATGTGTAACTTAAACATGCTGTATAACAGCCAAATCTTCTTGTGATTTAAAACCTTCATTAAGCTGCATAAAGGAAGAACGTGCCTCATGAGTAGTTTCTTGTGTTCATGCATATTACAAATGTTTTACTACTGGGGGAAATTCTAGCAATTGCAAATGGCTGGATAATTCATCAGAACGTCAAACATAAATGTATCTCAAATAATTTTTGTATCACAGTTAGTCTAATGCATTAACATTTTATGGTATGAGCTTTTCTGTAATAATCTATTTCTCATTTTATGGAATAGACAATAAAATAATTTCTTGAAATATTTAAAAGGAAACATTGGATGAGAAAAGAGGAGAGACAGAAAGGGTTTTGAAGTGTTGATGCAATGTTATAGACTATGTTCCAGTTCACAGATGAGAAGACTACTTTAGTTATGATATTATGATACCAAAATATTTCTCTTCCATATCTGTAAACTACACTAATTATTTCACACTTAGAAGCTTAAAAGGTCCTGAGAAGTTAACTTCAACCTCTTAATAGAGGCTACTTGGCTAACTTCATATTATTCCATCTGTGTGGTCTAGATTAACTCGTATCTTTCTCAATGACAACTGTTGAGCTGAAAGATTTCTTTTCACGTGTCCTGGATTTTAGCAGTGATAGGACTAAGTAAATTGTCAGAGATTTAAATTTACAAGTGTACTGAAGCTTTTAAGTGCCTGATTAATGTTTAAGAGCAGAAGAAACCCTACTGACTTCAAGTGGGACCACGTTTTTGTGCAACAATGCATCTGGTTTTTAGTACACTCAACACTAGTTCAGAAATGCTGTAACTACATGATGCAGAGCAGTGAAATCATGTGGAGTTGCTCTTCTAATTTGTTTTGTGAAAAGGTTTTGAATGAGCAATTTGTCCTAGCAGATCCCGTGATGGAATCCCCCATAAATCATAAAAAGTGTCATAAGTATCAGACTGTAGGTTCTGGCTCAATCAAAAGAAATTTGCTTACACCTCATCAAGTGGAAATTTCAACTTCTAGGTGATCCAGTAGTACACAGATCTAATAATAATGAAAATCAAGCGACAGCTTCTATACTGTTGGACTGAAGCCAGAACGTACAGTACCTTAAAGGTGCAAGCTTAGCTGTAACCAACTGTTTTTACCATATTGTAAGTAATTTTTTTAATCCTGTGTTCAGTTTCAAAGTTACGGTGACTGCTAAGCTGTGTGTATGCCATAACACTGTATGTTTAGTAAGTTGAATGTTTCATAACAACACAAGAGCCAAGTGACATCTGGCATGGCATTGTAATTTACCCCAAAGCCATGGCAGGAGAATTTTGCCAGGAAGTACCTGTGACAGAAATCCATGATACTGCCAAATCGCCTGTTTTCTTTGCAAGTGGAGATGTGAATTTTCAGTAAGATGTACTGAAATGAAAGATGTAAGCAAGGAAGAGTCTGTTCTTGAACATGAAGGAATATTAAACTGAAGTCAAGTTTTTACATAAAAATTCACTGTGCTTATCCTTGAAGTTTCAAACTGCATAAAAAGGGAAGGTTATTTGGCATTTTCTAAGGTGTGTATCGAAACAGCATGTACTTTTTGCTCCGGGGTTAGATTAGCAGTTTATGCAAGCAGCAGGGGCAGCTTTAAAAGTGAAAACCTTCACTCTTTCCTGCTGAAGTCATCAATACTGTTAAGCCTTATGAATAGTTGAAATTTACACCAAATTTAAAGCCAATAGTTTCCTCTTGCAAAGATTTAAATGTACCTTGGGGAAAAGCTGCTTCCCTTTGAGATGAAAACTGAATTACTCCTACAGAGAATACCTCTATATAATGTAAACTTCTCTGCCTCATATGCTAGTTGTAGGACGCGTGATAACCTAAAGAAGAGCAAACAAATTCAAAATGATGTGTAAGAGTAATTTTGCAAGAAGGGCATTTCTCAGCTACCCATAACAATGCTTTCTGTCTCATGTTAAACATTTAGCAGAAAGTAAGCTATTGTTCTCTGATAAACTCTTGTTGCCCTCTGCACTTACAGTGGGATCAAGGGTAAAACTCTGTTTCTGGAAGCTTGGTCAGAGCTGTGAATGTGAAGCTCTTAGGGAAGAGCTGTTTTACCTTAATCCATGTTTTTTCTTAACAAAGAAGAGATGATATTCTGCCTGCAACTGTTTTTTATGATGTTTCTTTTCTCCATCTTTTTCTTTTCTGACGTGCTGGAGTCTCCCAGAGGATGGGATGGTGTCACGAGCACTCAGGCACGGCGTATCCACTTTAGTTCAAGTAATTGGCATGTGTTTCTTATGCTGCTGCCTATAAAAAAGCATTTCATTATGGCAGTAGTCCCAGGTGACAAAGTGGATGGGTCTGTTGGTTTAATTAAACCTCTCTTGAATTGCTGCTTTCCCCACCCCATCCCCCATCAAGCTTCTAACAAAAGTCAAGTAACAACGCAATCTTGAAATGGAAATGTGAGTGGGGTTTAAGGCAAGGGGAACTGTTATTTAGTTTGCACTCCAGTATGCCATGAACGAGGTTTGTGCCAAGCTATTGTTAAAACAAATTTAGTATGATGTTTATTCTGCTAATGATTAGGGATGAACCAAAAGTATGTCATGGCTGTAGAAGTGTAAAGAAGTAGCTGAATTTCTGTGAGCTAGTCATACTGGATACACATTATTTGATGTATATGTATAGCTAATATTTATATACTTAAGTAATTAATTGTACCAGCTTGTGTGTACAGAATTTCAAATGACTTTATTCTGGATACTGCAAATATTTAGAGAAATTAGTCCTCAAATTCTGAACTTGCAGAAGAGAGCCACCACTTTGAAATATTTATTTTCTTCAGAGGAAAGACATCCCCTAATACTACCAGTGCTGTTTGATCAGAATGTTACACTATGGCATTTTCTTCTGATATCATAGCGTAAGATTAGGGTGATATTTCAGTTTCTCACAGATATTTCACAGTTCACAAAGACTGGGAAGCTCAGGAAGACGAAAGTACAAAAGCTTTATTTTATAATATGAACATCTATAAGAAAGCAGTAGGAAAATATCCAATGACAAAATTATCTTTGCAATGTATCTTTTCTCCTCTTTGGTTATTTATCCCTCTTCTGACAGCTCTCCAAGATCTTCCAAGCATTTTAGTTCTCTACTGCACGTCTATCGGTTCGTGTGTTCTTTGTCTAAAGTTACATGCACAGAACACAGAGTTGTTTTGTCTTATTTGAGGCGCATGTAGCTAATTGTATGAAAGAATATCTTAAGTCTAGGAGCCACAATATAGACAGTTTACTTTGTCAGCAAAGATTTATCATTTAACCTACACAACGTTGTTCTTAGGGATTATGACTCTGATCTCTTGAGTATAGCATGCATCTAGATAACAGCTCACAGCTATTTGTGTTAGAGGATCTATTTCTGTGTATTCATTCTTAACATTTGAGATCACTTGCTTCTGAATATAATATAACTGGAAAATACAGTAATAGCACATATATGGATGAGATGTTGCAGGAAAACAAATAGGTGGAATACAGAATTCATAGTTTACAAGCTGTTGTTTTGGAAACTAAAGAGTCAGACTGAAGTATCAGAAGATGCCTTTTTAAAAATCCTGTTAGTTCTCTAACCCCACTTGTTTGTAGAAGTGGCTAAAGACTTTTTGTTTTTAATACGCAGAACTGCCTCAGCTTATTTAAACACGTCTAAATGTTACTCCTGTTGAGCAAGTAATAAGTGATTCTGGCTGCCTTCTCATGGTACCACAATGGGAGTAAGGGAAATGAGGAGTGGTTGTCCAGAGAGAGGAACAGGGGCTTGGAGTGTGGCCTGCATGCTACCCAAACCTAAAAAATTCTTGACTCAACTGGGTTTTACCACTTTTCATAAATTTCAACTTTGGAGATGGAATTAACTTTTCACTCTAATACTTGTTTTACAGGATGAGGGAAGGCCCACAGCTAGTTAAAAATCAGGTATTTAAAGCACACTTCAACAGCAATAAACATTCTAAATAAATACATTTAAACCACTTGGTCCATGAGTGTATAAATGTTTCTGGTCTTCCAAATCCTTCAGACCTGGCAAAGGAATCCTCTAAAATGCTGACCAAAGGCTAGAAGTCATGATTTAAAGAGTTTTCAGCGTAAGTGAAATGGAAAGTTAATCCATGTAAACAGATTCCATTTGCTGAAAAACTCAGAATAGTTCATTGCATAACTTGTGAGCGTTAGAAGGCTGCTAGCTGTAAGGTGGGAGTGCTACAAAGCGGTACAGCCCAGGGAAACGGTGCGGCCGAGAGGATTAGTTTCTGTTGCATAGCGTAGTTGTAGGTTTGCTGCTAAGCCTCAAGGCTGGTGATGGAGGAGGGAAAAAAGACCAGCCTAAGGGTGGAGGATGCGGCCTGTGCTCTTTAGGGGAGAGAAAAGCAGCAGCTGGAGCAAGAATGCAAAGGCTCTATCCACCCTGCGTTGCGGACCTGGCTTTGCTGCTTGAAAGCCTGTTTAGTCAAACACCGCCACCATCCTATATGTGCTGTATATGTTTTAGTACTTCTCCAGATGGCTGTAATTAAACTGGTTCGGCTGCTGATGGAGCAGAATCACAGAACCATAGGTTGGAAAAGACCTCTTAAGATCATCAAGTCCAACTGTCAACACAACAACACCATGCCTACTAATCCATATCCTGAAGCGCCACATCAACACATTTTTTAAACACCTCCAGAGATGATGACTCCCTGGGCAGCCCGTTCCAATGTCTGACCACTCTTTCAGTAAAGAAATTTTTCCTAATATCTAAGCTAAACCTCCCCTGACGCAACTTGAGGCCATTGCCTCTCGTCCTATTGCGAGTTACCTGGGAGAAGTGACCAACACCCCGCAAGCCTTCCTCCAAATGTGCTCTTCAGTTGCTGACCAATGCTGCTCTTCCTGTCTTTGTATCAGCACAGGCTTGGGTGCCACGTACCTGCTGGTCCTGCTCTGTGTGCCTCCACCGCGGGTGAAATGCCGTAGCTGCTGATGGAAAGCTTGTCACCTGGCCGAGGGAAAGGGCATCCGCTGGCAGCTCCCGTCTCTCCTTCGCCGCTGGCAAGTGTTTGTGTGCTGGGGCAGGGCACAGGCCTGGCAGTTGGCTGAGGGAGAGGGGCAGGCAGGTATCCCTCCCGTCAACTGTTCCCTGAACTCCCGCCACCGCATTTCCTGCCAGTTTGGGGCTTAAATTGGGAGGCTGATGCCTGCTAAGAAAGAAATTAATGCTGCAGTCTTTCCCACGGTGGAGAGGAGGTTTAGTCCCTTGTTTCTGCAGATCTTTTCATAAAACATAGAATCATAGTATGGTTTGGGTTGGAAGGGACCTTAAAGATCACCTGGTTCCAACCCCGCTGCCATGAGCAGGGACATCTTCCACCAGACCAGGTTGCTCAGAGCTCCATCCAACCTGGCCTTGAACACTACGAGGGAGGGGGCAGCCACAGCTCCTCTGGGCAACCCATGCCAGTGCCTCACCACCCTCATGGGCAAGAATTTCTTCCTAATATCTAATCTAAATCTGCCCTCTTTCTGTTTACAGCCATTCCCCCTTGTCCTATCACTACACACCCTTGGGAAAAGTCCCTCTCCATCCTTCCTGTTAGCTTTGCACCTTCAAGCACTCCACCCTGTTAGATTCAGAGAAATCTGATAAAGAGTTAAATGGTTATGAGGAAGTCAGTGATGCCGTAAGCCTTATTTCCGTTTAAGCTGAAACAAAGCAGCAGATCGTTTCAGGCATAGCCGGAAGGAGAACTCAGATCTTATGTTGTGACAGACCCCCGTTTTATCCACTTTGCATTTCAGAAGAACAATTGACTCTCAGTCCTTAACTCTGTCATAGCTGCTCCTGCTGTTGTGTTGGCGTCGTGACTGTAAAGCAGCTTTTAGCTGGTGGTTCACCAAAAACAAGTGTTTACCGTGTACCCCCTTAAAACCCGAGATGGCCCAGCTCAGGAGCAAATTGTGTGTTGTTCTTTAGGCTGTGTGTGCAGGGTCTGTGTAGTAGGTGTCTGTAGCTGTCTGAAGGGACGGTATGGAAATCCTGTCTTTGGAGTTTGCAGGTGATGCTATGAGGGAAAAAACCACACACATAGGATCATTCAGTTAGGTGGAATTATGATGCCTGTGTGAAATTTGGCTTCATGTGGGGCTGGCAAGTTAAGTTCTCACATTTCTTAAAATTTTGTGCCTGTATTTCTTAATTCTACAATGCTGTACATCATTAATACTTTTAGTCTTTCAACTTAAATTATCAGTCTTTTTAAATTTATGTATTTAAATAAAACAAACTTTCCCTTACCACACACCAAAACTGAGGAAAACAGGGGTTGTTCTAGAAGATAGGCTAGTACTTTTTATTTCCATTTCCCGTCTTCTCATGCTTATGGAAGGTTCATTCCTGATCAAGTGACACCCACAGAGAGCAAGGCATGTTCTCCACCTGACACGCTCTTTTGTGCTGAAGCTGTCTTCCCTGCGAGGAGAGTAAAGAAGAAAGCAAAGGGAGACACACAGAGACAATTTGCAGAGGGTTAAAATGAACAGGCTGCGTGCGCTGTTGCTTTCTGGCTTTCCGATGCAGTGGTGGCACTGTTTTCATCCAGGAAAGGAAGACCGCCCTAGCAAAGGAAATTCCCATTCACAGTTTACTACGTCAGTGGTGAGTTGCATTAGGATCTTGCTGTGAGAGCGCGGCAAGAGGAGAGCGAAGCAGCCAGCGGCAGTCGGCTTTGAGGGGCAGAACGGGTTGGGGAAGGGGCAGACTTTCCAGGCACGAAGGAGAAGTGGGGTAACGGGCTGCCATTACTTGATTCCTGTTCTTGGTGGAGGTGCAGCCGGCTGTTAATTTTGTGTTGCTAATTGGTATCACTGAAGGGTTGTGGGAAAAAACAGACGATATGCTCAGGAAGGTGTGTCTGTATTCTGCTGTCACTTTAAGCATCGAAGGAAATATGTATCACAGTCCCATAGCACAAGGGCACCGAAGTGCCTTTACAACTTGCAGTGCCCTGGTGAAGTTTCATGCTGTCTGTTTTACTGAAACGAAATTAAAGTCGGCTTTGGAAGCCTCCAGCAGCTGAGAGCTGCGTTCACGCTGCACAAGGCCTGTGGCCGTGACGCTGTCATGGTCGCTATGGTCTCTACCTGTAGTGAGCTCCGCAGTTACGAACTGTCGACATAGTGTGGTCAGTGACGCTGTGATGGTCAATGCCGCAGAAGAGTTGAGGCTGGAAGGTGCCTCTGGAGATCACCCGGTCCAACCACCTTGCTACAGGTGGGGTGAGCTAGAGTGGGGCGTGCAGCGCTGCGTCCCACCGTGCCTGCCTTCCCCTCTGCCTGCGGCAAGGTCACCGTTTATCGGCCCCAGGAGGTGACACTGAATGGAAACAAGGACGTTGAGGAGCAGTAAGAAACGTCACCTTTGCTCCCGCTCCCCGGCGACGCAGAGCAGCACGAGCGTGCCTTTCCCACCTGGGTGGGCTCCCTGATCGCCCTCACGCCCCGCAGCCGGCGGAGTTCCTCCTTCCACTCCTGGCTCCCCGCGCTTTTTTTCGCGTCGGGCGGGAGGGGGGTGGAAAGCAGCGTCCGGGCGAGGCGGGGCTCGGCCGCGCCCGGAGCGGGGCTTCTCCTGGGCGAGGGG
>Ga0065711_1037637_pt1 | contig 19623 bp, 7 predicted proteins | sample Hoacrofraction12_FD_59098 | JGI IMG/M metagenome (GOLD analysis project Ga0065711, IMG submission 59098) | Hoatzin crop microbial communities from Cojedes, Venezuela - Epithelial fraction 12 v2 (version 2) | ecosystem: Host-associated > Birds > Digestive system > Esophagus > Crop | place... | reverse complement strand
CTGCCCAGCTTTCCAGCCTGTCCAGGTCACACTGAATGGCAGCACAGCCTTCTGGTGTAGCCACCACACCTCCCAGCTTTGTGTCATCAGCAAACTTGCTGAGGGTACATTCTAACTCTTCATCCAGGTCGTTGATGAAGAAGTTAAACAAGACTGGGCCCAGTACTGACCCCTGAGGGACACCACTTGTCACCAGCCTCCAAGTAGACTCAGCGCCGCTGATGACAACCCTCTGAGTTCTGCCATTCAGCCAGTTCTCTATCCACTTCACCGACTCAATTATCTTAAAGGTCTTTTCCAGCCTAAAGGATTCTATGATTCTTTGATTCGATTATTCTATATATGTTGCAAAGTCTACTCTGGACAGCCTCCTGGCTAGGTAAAAGAATAGAACTACTTCATGTCCGCAGCCTTTACCTCCTGTCCCCAGTACCTGGCATACTTGTTCTGACTGTCATCAGACTTCTGCTTCACCATTAGCTGTCCTTGTAAATCTTCCCTTAGATGTGTGCTGTTTCAACAGGCACTGCCATGGCCTTGACTGTTCCATCACCCAGACACACTCCTCTCCATCAGCACAGTTGCGCAGCTACTAGTTGATATTTCATGGTAGCCTATATGCAGTAGTCCCTATGTGACCTCTTGGCTACAAGGTGACTTTTATTGGACTGTTTCCTGCTCTTCAGCAGTGGTATTATTTGGTGAAAGGCTATCCAAAACCCCTATGCTAAGCTGAAGGCTGAGAAATCTCAGAAGAGAGTTTTCAAGTATTTGCTGCTGACATGCAGTTATTATAGGTGTAATCCAGTTCTCATTAGCTGAAGAAATTTGCTGCAACATGAGAGTAATAAAGAGGTGAAATAATAACAATAGAAAAAGTCTTCCTGATTCTGATAGGTAATCAAGGGCGGGAGAGTGCAACTGCAGGACCACCACACCCAGATTCACCACTGGTTGCACTAAACAGTTGACAGAAAGTAGCACAGGGCATCTGCAAAATGCAGAAAATGTTGCCTTAATAATTTTGGTCTATGCAGAGTTTGGGTGAATGCAATGTGAGAATAATTCTTGAAACACACTTTTCCATTAAAGAGTGATGCATCTATGGGTTTGCAAAAAAGAATGTGTCTTGTACTTTGTGAGATGCTACCCAAGGCACTCACTGATGTTCTGCAAACTGATGTGTGTGCACATGTGTAAGTGATAAATAAAATCAGATAAACCAGGTAGCTTTGTTTACCTTGACCTTAAGTAGAGGATGTAACATCTTCCCTTTGCATATGGCACCCTTATATTACTGTCGCTATGCTAGTAGCATATTACCTCAATGACAATGTGGTATATAAACTGAATAAATCATTTATCCTTTTAGAACAAGCTGCAGAGAATGATATTTGGAATAGGGAGTGAGCATCTGAAAGTGGGCTATATCCCTCAGCCATTGTGAGTTATCTTCAAAATTACCCTGCAGCAACTGTTTTTCAGGCTCAAAATATTTTAGATCTTGCATATTCCTTTGATATTTCCCCTCAAGTACAGACAGGGCAAAGACTCTAGTGGTTGCGAGATTAAAATTGTAAACTGCACTTTGTAGAATTTGGAGTGTTAAATCTCCTACTCGGCTTTGAAACTCTGATGTAGACTAGTCATTGACATCTTCATAACTATTTTGCCAATATTTACAGCTTGAAAAATGTGCTAAATAGGGCGGGTCCACAGTGTTTGACAAGCCAGAAGCCAGACATGTTCTTTGTTTTCTATGTTTATTCATATTCATGGCTGTTGAAGTTGTAGCCAGGTGTTCTGCAATACAGATACTTTATGAAGCCAAAAGCATAAATACAAAGACAATTCAGAACTTGCAGTAATGGTCTGTTCCCTGTTATGCCAAAATGTAAAAAAGCCTCATCATAACTTATTAAAGCAAGCTATATATTTTTGCGGTATGATACAGTGGAACCCGACGTAATGAATCACCAATTCAAATGAAAAAGAGGCAGATTCAATATGTGCAAGAACCTTGTTTTTATAGAATGCCTGGGGTGGTCTAAGGGTCTGAAAATGTGTGTAATGGAAACAGGCTTAAGCGGAGATTTCCCACAAAGATTTGTACTTACTTTTCACCTGGCATGATTTGTGGCAGCTAATCTTACCACCTTGCCTAATAACTGTGCTGTGAAAATCTATCATTCAATTCTGGTACTGGCTTTGCTTTTCTAGTGTTTTACTTAATTACTCTATTTTTAGGACAAAGTCTAAAGGAAGATGCAAAATGAAAGGCAGAGAAGCACCTAAGGGCCATAAATTTACTTGGTAAGATGATAGTTGGTACTGGGTTTGAGAAGTGTGTGTGAGACGGTGCCTTTGATTGTCTTACTGGACGCAGTTATTGTGCTGTGCATTTACTCTCATGATTCACAAATTGTTCTGAAAAATCATTTAATGTTAACCTGCTCAAAGGGAACTTTGGCCTTGTTTGGCTCTGAACTTTTTTTTGGATAGGGGCGTGACAGTGTTAGACACTTGCTGTAATGTTTCAGCGTTGGAGAGGACTGTAGCCCTGTTTCCATTACGGTATTTAGGTCTTAAGCACAAAAGGCTATTTATCTTCCAAGAAGTCTAAGAAGTTTTGTAATGCATGTTCAGATTTTATCACTCATTTTTACATCTGATTCAACTCTAACATTTTTAATAAAAGCGAACTATCTCCACAAAATAAAGTAATAAAGCAGTGTTACAAAACTTTTCCATGTCAAACACGTCATACACAAGCAAACATTTCCCAGCCATTACTCATGGAGCATGTATGAAATGCTTGGGGAGTGGGTGGCAACAGATCTGATGTGACGGTGACTGGCAGCGTTCTCCCTGGCGCTGAGGGTGTGTTACAGGAGAGGAACACTTAGTCTGTGGTATTACATGGGCGTTTGTCTCTGTAAGCCAAAGAGGAGATTCCGCGCTGGAGTGCGGAAATTTGCATACCGCTTCCTGGACAACAAGCTTTTGGCAAATAAATTCTCAAACTTGGAGATCTTTGACGGAGTTTACTGTAGTGAGGTGACGTTCTGGCTCAGCTCATGTGGTTTCATTAGGCTTAGTTAGTACAGACTCCCTGCGTATCCCATCTCACATATGTGCCGGCAAATGGGAGGAGAGACATACCAAAATAAGTGTTTTATCAACATACTGGATAAATATTTCAGCTTATTGACAAAATAGGATGCCTTCCATGGCTCACAGTACTTGCAAAACAAAGAAATACTGTGAAGGTATATTCCTTACATAGAACACATGGGAAACAAGAAAAAAAATCCCCAAACTTGTAATACTTTCTTACAGGGACCTACATTTCTTACTAAGCTGAAATAAGAAAAGGATATATTGCTACTTCCGAAAGAAAAGAAGAAAATAAAAAATGTCAGTAGTGACAGTAGTTTGAGATTTATTTTTATTTTCAGGAAGACTTTTATGGAAATAACCTTGATTTTACTAGCTTATGTTCTATTTTATACCACAGTCAGAAAGAAGGATTACATTTAATAGGGAGAGCAGAACAATTAACAGAGTTAATAGTCTTGAAGATAAGATAGGAATGCTTTCTGTATGTGACTGTGAGGTCATCAGATTTAAAGAAAGAAACCCAACAAAACCACATGAACAAAGCCATTATTGTATAGCTTTCTCTTTCTTCAAAATTACTGGAAAATTTATTTTGAAAAATCATTTCTCACTCAACTTTACAGTACCATTTATCTGAAAGGAGTGTTTTACATTTTGACTAATTATACAATTTTAAAACTCCTGCTTACCTAAGGGTGGTATTTATTGGCTGTCAGTAGTAGATGAAGATGTTAGAATTTGAAAGAACATCTCATACTACAAGCTGCAAGGTCATTCAGAATTTGAAAAACAGTGCAGATGTCCAATATTAAAAGAAATCTGCTGCGTAGGAGTCTGAATACTCGTGAACATTATAAAGCTTGGGCTGACGTAGGACCAAAAGCTCTTCATCATTAGCTTCTTTCCTCAACTGCTCGAATTTCAGGACTGCATTCTGGTCCACCTAAGGCAGAAAGAAAACATATTAATATTTTACAGTAGTCATTTAATATACATTAATTGTGTGTGATTTACTTCATGATGCCAGAAATCCCCCAGAAAGCAGATTTTTATGAATGCAGGATTTGACTGTAGAAAGTTTCCTTAGCAAAACATGGAAAAAATAGTATAAAGAACGGCTTTCCTATAGTGTGCATTTTTCCATATTAAAAAATCAATTGAAATTCATTTTTATATGACAGAAGTATGAAGGGTCAATTCATTCCCTCTCTTTAGTAGTCACTGAGGGGCCTGTTTTGGCAGCAGTGAAGAAGTTCTGCTAACAGCGGTGGGAATAGCAAGATTTGATCATGTCATATATGATATCTTCCATCTTACATTCATTCCCTTATTTTAAAGTTAATCATATGCCAGAGTGTTTTGGGGACTGGAGTTTTGAAGTAAAACTCAGCTAGTCTTAGATATGTTTGTATTTAAGCAGCACACAATTTTGATATGAAAAAGCCAGAGATTTTTTGCAGAAAATCTTATCAAAACTTATGCACTAAGGAACAAAACAGAATTCTAGTAAACGTGTAAACCTTTGTATATTACTTTAAATAGCATATTTAATGCAATTAATCATTTTTCATGTAACTAGTAGCTAGTTTTGTAGCGAACACTACCCAAATACAACAAATTATTGTAGCAAATACAACAAATTCTGCTGCTGAAGAAACTTTTCCAAATGAACCATCAGATAGTATAAAATGATTCCATCTGGTGATGACTACTGTGATTTCATAACCAAATACCGGCTGGCAACAAATAGGTCTTCATCAATCTTAATTTATAACGATAGTTAGTATGCTTCTTTAAGAAAAATCAAAAATATTAGCTATGGTGAAAGACAGTGAAACTGTATGTTTCCAGCACTGTGAAATGGTATTTTGAATAGAATTTCTTCCATTATTGTAGGCACGAAATACTCTAATATTTCAGTCATAGACATAAATATCTCATATATTTCCCATATATTTTTTGTCTGCTGTAGTGTATATTTGGTTTTGTAGTTGTAGTTACATTGGCCATTAATAAACATGCTATTCATGGGATGGCATTGTAGGCTTGCCCTTTTGAAAGTAGTAACTGGCAGGTTTTTGGTATCTCATTGAATATAATAATGGATGAGTGCTTTAAAGGAAAAGGAGTAGCACTAGGTTGAAAAGGACAGCCCCTGTGGAGACCCTCCAAAATCTGCAGAGAATTTCTGTAAGCAATAGCACGATCCTAAATACTCTTCGGTTTGGGGATAGCGTTGTGATAGCCACTTGTACAAGAATCCTGTTGTCCTGATAGGGCCACTGGACTCTACTAGGGCCAGGAGGAGAACTCGCCTGAGACTGCATCCGTGTGTCCACAAGGACACAAGATGATTTGTGCCTGACAGGTAGCCCTGGGGACTTGGAAATTATAAGGATGAATTTTGGAATGCTTTTTTTCTAGGTCTTTTCCTGTAAATTTTCTTTTTTCATCAGTAGCTTGTCTGCCATTGATTGCCTTGCCTTTTTTTTTTTTTGTTTGATCAAGGAAGTTTTTTTGACACAATTTTGCAGATACTTTTACTGAACAACAGCTGCAGGCACTCTTTCCATTCAAATAAGCATTTCAATGCTGTATATACAGTTATTGGCTCTTGTTAATTGAATGTAAACTGGACAGTTTTCCTATATATGTAATCTTTAATGTAACTGTTGTTCAGTGTAAAGGGTAGTTTTCTGTAAAGAATTTATTGAGAAGTAATAACTTTTGAAGTTCCACTATACAGCATTTAAAGGCATGTGTGATTAGCAACTGAAATTCAGCTATCTTTTGCATAGATTCAAGCAGCTTTACAGAAGGTTTTTTAAATGACTTTGTACACACCATGTTCACCAGCTGATGAGCAGTGGGCCTACCCAGAGATTCTTCTTTTCAGAGAAGGATTTTTTTCACTTGTGCATCTGCATGGTGCTTGAAAACAACACGCTGCCATCACATCTTGCCTGAAGAAGAGTTAAGAGCAGAAAGCCACCTTCTGAGAGTGTGCAAGGTCCTCTGCCTAGAGCCTTCGCAGCAACAGAGTGTGTGATGGGGGGGATCTATAAACTGGCCTTTCCTGCTGCAGAGCTTGTGTTGCTTGAGGCCTTGGTTAAGCATGCCGACACAGACAGCTCGTTGCCCCTGTTAAAGAATGCTAACAGTAGTTAAAACAGAAGGTTTTGCAGCTGTCTTTTAAAATATGATGGCGGATGTTTTGGGTATAAGGGTAGTCCATAATTATATCACACTGCTTTATCATTTTGAACAGAGAGAGCAAAATGGCATATGAACCTACAGTCTCTGCACAGAACAGTCAGAGCATTTAGGACCGTTTATAGCACACATTGACAACAAAATGCGTGGCAGGGTGCAGGAGATAGGAAGCTTCCTGCATGTCCTTGGGTTCACTCAAGAACTAGAACCAGTACAACTCCCGATAAGGTATTCCATAAAGCATTCCAAGATTATCAGAAGGACTACACTGTATCATAAAAGAAAAAAAAAAAACCAGGTAGAATATAGCATGCAGAAGCAGTTTTCCAGCTCCTCCCATTGCAGCACGTAAGTGACACAGTTATAGTTAACTTTGGATTATCAATCACTGTGAAACAGAATGGGAAGGTTGTACATTTGAGCAGCTTTTTCACTGTTTTTGCATTCAATGATGAGGCTCTCGGAACCAATACTAGACATGGAAATGGCAAACTACAGTGAAGTTTTAGATCCGACGTATACAGCACTGGAGTTCGAAACTATGCAGATTCTATATAATGGCAATGGTGAGTTCTGCTCCAAGATGCAAAATCAAGCCAGTTAACACAAAAAGTGAAGTGCAGTAATGTTATGAGGAGTTAGCTAAATGTTGTATTAGTGGAGTATTTGGGGTTTGTTTTCAAACTACAAATCTGCCCTTTTACACTTCATCATTAAGTTACTAACATTATAATTATTTTACATTAAGGAAAATAAAAGAAAGGTTATATATAATAAAGTAACTGAATTGTACTGTCACCAGTCAGTTAATCAAAGGAAGAAAATGGTGTATTCAGCAGTTGTTTTATTTACTATAAGACAAATGAATAACTAGTATTGACAATTTGGACGTGACACTGTATTTCTTATATAACGTTCAGAAGGACAAGACAAAATTATCCAGAGGCTTATGAAAAAAATTAACCACTGTTTCTTGATGCCTAGTCGCTGATTGTTGGACTAGTATTTTATTTATTTAAGTGTCAATCTAGCCTTTCTAGGTGTGCCTATATAAACTAGAGTGATTTTTTTAAAAAAATCACATTGACTTTCTAGAAGCTAATGTTTATCTGAGAGAAACTATTTGTGAATGGCTAATGTAACAATTTAGCTTCAGGTGGAATTTTTAATGCAATACATTTTTTAATAAATTGTATCAGTGAGTTAGCTTGAAATAGGAAGCACACTATTTCATTCTTACCATCGTTGACTACTGACCGAAAAAAAAAAAAAAGGAAATGTCCAGCTATTAGAATGAATAAAAATCTTAGGCAAATTAAACTGCTCTAAAATGACTTTCCAAATCTTCTAATACACTTAAAAAACTTGTTGTATTGTACTATAAAGTATATTTCATAGATCTATTGTCGTATGTATTTTTAAAGGCAGAATGAATGTTTAGTGATTCGCAGGAAAAATACTTAGCACTTGCATTTCCACATATTCCTGCCTTATAGAACTGAAGTTAGTTTTTGTTGTTGGGCTTGAGGTTTTATCTGAATTTCTGATATTACTTTACAGCAAGCTTAGTGAACTGAAAGACAGATGTGGTTATTGGTTTGGGAAGAAAAAATAGACCTTTATGCCCTAAATGATTTTGAAGCTGTCAACCATGATTATGTAACTTTTAGATGATTTCTCTGCTTTTTGTTCTAATATGAGTGATTTCATTGGTCATTTGTTTTTTGCTGAATAGCACTTTTTCAGATCTGTTAATGTTACATAAAATGGGAAAGCAGGTTAAGGAGGTTATGCTGTGTTGCATTACATGTTGATGATAGAGCTAGTTAAATTATTGACTGTGATTAGTTTGATAATTATTAGTTATTATGTTTTATAAGTTTTAAGTTACTAGGTTTTTCTGTTTAGAGTTTGCTTTGAGTTTATCCTAAGTGCTTTCTCACAGAATTTGTAAAGATATTGTCTTGTAGCTACAGTGCTAACATTCAGAGAAGCTTAACAAACCTCATTCAGGCAGATTATGCAGTTCTGTTAAATAAAACAATTTTGCAAAATGAGCTCAATTTCCAAGACAAGGAATATCAAGGAAAATAAGTATATCCTTGTATACGTACACAACTTACATTGCTATGAAATATTTCATTACTAAATTTAAATATTGTATTTTTAATTATTCTGCTGTCATGATGATGCAAAAGTACAAAACTCCAAAAGATAGATTTTATATTATTCTAGCTCAAGTTATTCTGTAACCCATTTTTAAAAATAATTTTCCAGTCATGACAAACCTAGTTTTAAAATAAAATCTTTACAGAACTGAATTCTTACCTTTAAGATTTCATTTTTATTTAATCAATTTTTAATATATTTCCTATCAGTTTTGTCTCTGTAAAACAGAAAAAAATGTTGCTTTTTCTCTCCTTGTCTAAAGAACTCTGTTTAAATTAAAAGCTCTTCAGGACACAATGAAAATTTTATAATATATTTGTATAATACATTTCAGTTGGATCTAGTACAATATGAATAATAATGTGTATCAATATTAACAGTTTTTACTTTTCAACCTGTCCACTGGTCATGAACCCATGGACTTGACTTTTAAATGCATGTTTGAATAACTAATTGACTCTTTCCTCTCCCTGACCAAACAGCTACAAATGTTTAGGGCATACTGCAAACAGCTTTCCTTTCAGAATACCAGAAGCACAACAGAAAAAGCTATTTTGCATTTATTTCTTTGAACATGTCTGTTAAACATTGTGACTCAAAGAAGAATAAATGTACCTGTTTGGATTTCAGGTGAATTTCTTCACTATTGTTTACAGTATTCAGTGACTAATTATTAAACACGTAGCTAATATTCTCTTGTGCAAGTAAAGTCTGCACCGATGTTCCTTTGGAAAATTTGTTCAAGAAATAGCACTTAGACAGTCCTCTTAACATGCTCTTTTTTTTCAGGTGGTACTATGCAAAAATTGTCTGTTTTTTTTTTTTTTGGTCATGTATGCAGTTGTATCTTAGAATTGTGGAATCATAGAATCGTTAAGGTTGGAAAAGACCTCTCAGATCATCAAGTCCAACCGTCAACCCAACACTACCATGCCTGCTAAACCATGTCCTGAAGTGCCATATCTACACGTTTTTTGAACATCTTCAGGGATGGTGACTCCACCACTTCCCTGGGCAGCCTGTTCCAATGCCTGACCACTCTTTCAGTACAGAAATTTTTCCTTATATCCAGTCTAAACCTCGCTTGACACAACTTCAGGCCATTTCGTCTCATCCTATCGCTAGTTATCTTGGTGTGATAGCTGCCAGTTATTGCCAGCTCCTGTGAGAACTCATGTATGAGATCTACCAGCTGACTAGGCAACATTGCTTTGTGCCAAAGTTCCTCTTCGTGTTAGTAAGAATGTATACGCAATTACACTTGCAGAGTTACACTTTAATTTTTAACCCCTTTCAGTCAGAAGGAGTTTAGAATAAAATTCTTGTTGCAAACTTCATAAATTCTGCTAACCTCTCTATAACTTTGAAAGTGCTCATCTGAATAACACTGGATGTAATTAGATATGCCATGCTATATAAATAGGAAGTGGCAATTAAAAGAGAAAAGGCCTTTATTTAAGTACAAATTGTTCATGAGACGGTTGTTGAGAGTCGTGTCCGTAACTACATATGTTGTTCTTGCCTCTCCTCAGATAGTTCAGGAGAAGCTGTCAACATGAATGCTGCTGACAATGGAGTCAGTAGTCTCTGTGCAATATGTGGAGACCGAGCAACTGGAAAACACTATGGTGCTTCCAGCTGTGATGGATGCAAGGGATTCTTCAGACGCAGTATACGGAAAAACCATGTCTATACATGCAGGTATTTAAAAAGTTAATCTAGAGGCACTAAATTAATGAATTGGAGCAAAAATTACTTTCAGACCTTTTCAAACTTTTCAGAACTTGTAGGAGTATATTCAGTTTTTCTTAAGGAATTCTAAACAGCACTTTTGATGAGCATGTGATTCATGGTTTATTCTCATGATTTGGAATAAATGCCTTTTCGTCAAGACTACTTGACACTGCACATTCTAGATACCACATTCCAGATGTATGTTTATATTGTTGATATCATTATGTTTCATTCTTTTATTTAAGATTACAAAGGTCATTGCCTGGAAAAAAAAAAAAGGAAAAATTCTCAGATTTTCACTGGCAAAGTGAAAAGTGTAGTTCTTCACTGTTTTCTAAGAATTCCCTTCCTTTTTTTTTTTTTTAAATGAAGGCAATTTCTGAATAAAATGCATAAGATCTGTGACCGTTGTTTTAAGGACTGTAGAAGCACATCTACACATCTTCCCACTTTGGGTGACACACTGCTCTTTTGAGTGACCATTTCTCACCTGCCAGTCTGAATGGCAATCTGCTAATTTCTGGATGTCTGGCTGCCCAAATTATCGTACTGCAGGTCTGTGCACCATGTTTGGCAAATTGGCTTGTGCATGAGTGAATCCATACAATATCAGTTTTAAGCCGTGCACAGAACATATGGATATTTCTGTGAGTTTAGACAAATCACTAAAAGCGAAAAGCTTTTGTAAGAAATGCTTGTTACTGGCAGGGTTGTTTGCTACACTCTTCCTTGATTGCTTAACACTCTTCTAAGGAAATCTCTCCCTTATAGATATACCACAGTGATATAGCATAGACATAACCCTAAAGTGGAATGACAAAAGCTGATATAAGTGATTCCAAGAAGTGCTCTGTGAAACATAGATCTATTTGTCTAACAAACACGTGCACAGCAAAAATGCAGAAGCAAACAGGGAGAGGAGGAGATGCCTCATATACATTGCCTTTAGGTACACATGTAGGTGTGCACGAGAGCTTGGGTGAGCCTTCCTGAAGTGTCATGCTCTGTGTGTTTCCTCAGGTCTTTATTTCATTGTGGTGTTAGAAAATTTTCCTCCCAGTTCTTGTTTATGTTGTCATCTGTAATGATACAACATGTAGCTTGTTCATTCGTATCTCCCAGAACGAGTAAACTTTGCCAGCCAAGGGTACTGGTTTTGCAGCTGAGGGCTCCTCCATGCCAGTGACACTTGGCATTTGCCCTGATTGTCCTTTCCTTTTTCTGTTTGTAGCTTTTCTTCTTTTTTCCCTCCCACTGTTTGGTGCAGCCAGTTACTGACATATGTCACATGTAAACTGAGGTGTAAATGATGCACATAATTCCAAAATTTTCCACACTTCCACTTTCCAATGCGTACATGTATCTCTACATACACATATATTCCTGCAAAGTGAGCAGATATGAAACACCTCTCAAGACTGATTAATTAAAAATAAAAATCAAAACAATGGAAGAAGAAAGTCTGTGGTTATAGGCATTATCCTGACAGGCCAGATGAGCTGGCTTTCTTCTTCATAGTCAGGGTGCCGCTTTATTAGTGGTTTATACATCTACCTTTTCTTGTCTTTAATAGATTCAACCGGCAATGTATTGTTGACAAGGACAAAAGAAATCAATGCAGATATTGTCGTTTAAAAAAGTGTTTTCGAGCAGGAATGAAAAAAGAAGGTAATAGAATCATTTACTATTTGATATACAAAGAGAAATAATCTAAATTATTTTTATAACGTAATAAAAATTCTAAAAAACTCCAGCAGAATAATTCAATGGAAAGTCTGCTATAAGGCCTTCATGATGGAGAAATGCTTTTATATTGAGGGGAAATATGCGTCATCTGATTTTCAGGTGGGTAAGCAGTTCTAACACATTGAGCATTAGCAAATCATTGTGTTTAAAGCAAATTTGCAGCTGTTTAATCCATTAATCCTGGCACCAAAAATCAATGATTTCTAAGTGTTCAACCATATCCTGGAAAAGTTCAAAGCGTGAGATTTTCATTTTAATTTTTACCGAATTTGAGTAATAAAATGTCTATCTGGGATTTTGTTTCTACCCTACCAAAGTAATCACAGTGCCAATTTACTGGTTCTTTGCTTGAATTTAAATGTTTGAGGCATTTAAGCCAGAGGAAGGAGTGTGAAGTTGAGTGAAAAAGTAGTGGTAGCTGTCAGTGGAGTGTCCACATTAACTGAAAAAAATTTCTAATCTCATTGGGACTTAATATGGGAAGATTGTTACTTATGCATCTCACTGAAAGATAAGAAGAAGCATGGGTGTCACAGTGATCTTCCTTTCAAAGTAGAAGGACCAGATGACCACAAGAGCAGAGCAATAGGGAACAAAAGGCAGTGGGACTATCAGAGGATTTTTGTTACCAGGTTGTTGGGGCTGTTTCTTCACTGGCAGTTATGATGTAGAGGCAAAAGACGGCCTGATCTGGTTCAAATAAGCACTTGAAAATGGTTCATCACAAACTTTGCTGTCTGTTTTCTTTGGAGCATAGTGCATCTGCCTGAAGGCCACTCTGCAATGTGAGTGTGCAGTTCTCCTGTACTGTAACTAGGTTATAGTATTTTTAGTCTATACATAGTTTCTCTAAGATAAAGGAAGCTGTTTCTTTACGCTTTCATGTATCTACACCATAGTACTGCTTTGCTAGTGACCAAGTTTTAGTATAAGGTAAAATGGATTTTCTCTTTGCAGCTGGATGGTGATATTCTAAACAGCATTATACAGTGCGTGTATGAAACAGGTTTGCTGATTCTTGTGGATCTCCTTGAACACAGTTAAGCCTTTTGGAACTCGACCCATTAAAATCAGTAACATATTGTATATATATTAACAATCTGATGTGAAGAAAAGGGAAGACCTGTGTGTCTACATCAACCCTAAAAGTTTTGCAAAAAGCAGAGCTTCATAGACTTTCAAAACCTAAAATTAAAGAACAGTTTAGCTCAGAAGGGGCATCTGGAAGTCAGCTAGTTCAGTCCCCCATTTAAAGCAAGGCTAACTTCTAGGTTGAGTCAGGTTGCTTGGGACCCTGTCCAGCCAGGTTTATACAGTCCCTGAGAGGGAAGATTCCACAGCCTCTCTCAGCAACTGCTTCCAGTGCTTGACCACCCTCACTGAGAAGAGTTTTTTTCTTTATATCTAATTAGAATGTGTCTTACTGCAGTTAGGATAGTGTCCATTGCTTCTTGCCCTTTCACTATGCATCTGAGAAGTACCTGGCTTCATTTTCTGTGAACTACAGAAATTAGACCCAAACCTCTGCCTTGGTCCTCTCATTTCCACATAAACAAAGATGTCTCTCTGCTTCACTTTATGCATCTTGTGCATTACATCTCCATAGCCCTTCGCTGGACACTGCCCAATTTTCCAGCATCTTTCGTGTACTGGGGAGCCCAAAACAGAGAAATAATCACTTCCCTCAAGATTCTAATGCAGCCCAGTGCATAGTTAGCTGACATGGCCATGAAGCATGCTGCTGACTCATGTTTGTTAAGTGAAGATATATCCTGCACAAAACTTTTAACCTAACTTGCACTGCTCTGCCTCCTGTGGTCCCACTAGCTATAAAACTTTCATTTTTCATTGCGTCCAAGCCATGTTTATTCAAGGCTTCCCAGTGCTAAAATAATTCAAAATGCTGAACTGTAAATTTCACTGCTTGTGTGTTGTTATATGCCTCTCTACACCATCAGGGGATGTCTCATAGAGTAAGTGTAACATAGTCTGTATGAAAGTTTCTCAGCTTGTTTCTAGCAAATTGCCTTCTTCTCATCAAGGCAAAGGTGAGAAGGGCTTCAGCAGGTAAAAGCTATGCAAGCCCTCTTTGAACAAATATTCCTCCTTCCACATGGAATCTCTGTTTAAGGCAATTTTAACCTGAACTGACAAGGCTTTAGCAAGTCAGACAATCCAGTTTAATAATCCAAAATTATGCATACACAGAAGAAAACTGAAGCATGAGTCTCAAAGTGCTCCACCAGTGACTTTCACTAGTGATTGTCAGAATAGCTTACCGTTTTTCTAATACTAATCAGCACTGACCTTATTTTAATATTCTGTGGCAGCACTTTAGCTGCTGAGATTCAGTGAAAGTTTTTTTCTCCATTCTTTTAAATGGAGAACTGTTTTAAATAAAGGTTATTTTTTTTTGTTTCCTGCCTATATGAGCATTTAGCACTTTGTGTTTATTACTGCACAACATTTCTTACTTTGACCTTAATAAAAGGCCCATCAGTGAGTGTCCTTGGCAAAAAAGTTAGTATACCTCTGGAATAAACTATGTGCATTTTTCGGATAAACCCTGAAAACTATTCAGTGTATAAAATATTTTTTTTATTGAAGCCTTTGGTACTACTTCTGAATTCCGTAATGCAACTTGTTTCCCACAAAATGGCAAACATATCTTTGGAAATAAAGCTGCTGCTCTTAAAACATTATGAGATTCCTGCTGCAATAAAAAGATTTTGATCAGCACGATTCTTTTTTTTTTTTCTTTACTCCTTGTCCTAACCTTGGACATGATCTAGGTTTTAGAAAAATCTGATTGATAGGTTTTTTTTTTCTTCCTCCTTCAATTCAAAAGTAAGCCTTTCTGCTTCATACGCCTTGCATGTGCTGATTAAGGATTCCTTATCCAAAACTCTTCAACTGCTTTTTTTTGGACTCCATGAGACAAAATTTACTGGCTTGAAACTTTTTTAGTGCCTTTTTTTTTTTTTTTTAAACTTGGTTGATCTTCTGTAAACTGGCTAGGAATGCAATTTCATTGAGGAGGAGCATGAGATTGAGTTTCAACATTATCTTACTAGTGGATTAAGTTCATGAATCATTACTGTTTCAGGATTTCTCACAGGAGGGCATGGGTAGGGCTTTTACACTTCATCTGATTGAGACATTTTGTCAGTTGTGGTGTTGTACCTCTTGACCTGTTCAGTGGTCTGGAGATGTCCATTTCTACCATTATCATAAAGCCTCATTTATTAAATTGGTTAAAATAACAAAACGACAGCATGTGTTCAAGTTCAAATGAAGAAAGAGGTTTTACTGTAATAAAGCCAGTCACACAGTGCTGATAATTCAGTAACTATCTAAAATTAGTTATATGTAGTTTTTACAGGCAAACACTATACAGATAAAGACCATAAACGTGTTGTCATCCTTCCTCATTACTCACAGCTAAAAGCACAAGGTCTTTTTTGAAGGTCGTACCTTTTAATTCTTACAGTTATCTAGTAAGTTTCTGAAATGATATTGTGTGGCAATGTCTGTAAGTCAATAAATGAGATGATTATTATTTTCCAGCTGTACAAAATGAAAGGGACAGGATAAGCACAAGAAGAAACACTTTTGAAGGCTGCAGCATTCCCTCTATTAGCACATTGTCACAAGCTGAGACGCTCTCCCGCCAGGTACTGAGATCTACCACAAAATTATTTGATGACTTTAAGACCATTTTTTCTGAAGTTAATTACTTTTCAGTTTCTTGTTTTATTAAATATGATTATCAGGATTACTTTTTTCTAGTTCCAAAATGCACCCAGCTTCCTCTTCCCAATGAAAGAATCAGTGATAGAATAAATTCTTAAAGCAATGTCAATAAAAAAAAAAATCTGCTTTGTCCAGGACAACATGTCCCAGGCGCCTTTCTTAATAAAGCTTTATGATTCTTACTGCTTTTAAATCTGTCACTGTCTCAGGCAGCTGGTGGCATCTACCTATCCTTGAGGCTGATTTTCCCGTGAAACATTAGGGAAAAAATTGTCCAGCGCCATTACATTCAAAGGGGTGTGGACACTTATTTCCTTAAATTCTTTTGAAAATCCAATTTTTAATATCCTTAGATATTATAAATACGGCAAGCAGAAGTGTTCCAACTGCAGAGTCTATTCACATCTCGCTTTTAAATTTTCTTTGTCTCATCTGAACTTCATTTTGTTCTTTTTTTTTCTTCCCTTATCCAATCAATTGCTGAATGGAACAGTCTCCAGTCCTTTTCTGCACCTCAGTAAATCATGGTCATTGATTCTGCATTCTTGCACCTCTTACTAACTTGCTTAGAATTTAACTGCTACCTTTATGATTTCATGTTGACTGATTTATACATCCCCAAATGTTTTGTAATCTCATCCTTTATCAGCATCTCTCTTAGGGTAGAAGTGCCTGTAAAGAATTGATGCAGGAATTACTGGGTGATAGTCTTTGATACATATTGCATGTCGGGCAGACTAGATGAACATAATGGACCTTCCTACCTTTCATACCTATACACTATGAAAAATATATCTATTTTTACCTCCTTAGTAATTCTTTGAACTTGCTTATTGTGCTTTTTTTTAATGTTACTCCCTTAATCATTTCCAACTTGTATATGCAATTCATGTCTTAAACAGAATCACATCCTTAGTCTTTCCTGCCACAAAGTTCTTTTCAGACAATAGATTCCTGGCCTAAAGCATCACCTTGCATATACACACAAATTTATTCTACTCATTTTTTGGTATCATAGAATCATAGAATCATTTATGTTGGAAAGGACCTTTAAGATCATCGAGTCCAATCAGCGCAAAAGAGATCAAAAACAGGAAAAAGAATGGGGGAGAGGTTGAGACAGGGATAAAAAGACCACCAGAGAGACTGGGACGACAAAGAAGAAGGAAGGGAAGACTGCAGGGATAAGAGAGAAGATATCTGAGAAGAAAGATGTTTGCGAGATGTCCATGAGGAAAGAAAATCCAAGAAGCATCACAGAAATGAAAGCAGCCCGAGTCCTCCTCAGTCACCCAAACGAGCACTTTCCTGATAGTGATACTCACAACAGTGGAGATGATAAAAATGAAAAGCACAGACTTCTAAGCCAGGTTGTGTGGCCACAGGAATCCCGGTTACTGAGCCCTTGTCATGTTACAGAAGAGTGGCAGAGTCACTGGGAAGAAGCAGAGCAAAAAATCAAACAGAAAGGAAAGTTCCCAGAATTATGAAGAACCAGAGATCAAAGAGAGGGTTTCTTCAGCAGATAATCAAAGAGGGCAACCATATGCTTCAGAGAGCACCTAGTCCACGCTTCAGGAAAATCTTGGACATTGCCCCTCTGAAGAAAGAAATGCTTCTGACGGAATGCATGATGACAGCGAGAAGTCTCAAGTGTAGAAAAAGGCCACAAAGAAGAAGAAAGATTAGGACAGTAGGGTGGAAAGGTACGCTAATGAATCAATGACCGGGGAAAGCCAGGTCTTTTCACCCAAGAAAGGTCAAAAAAAGAAAAATGTAGAGAAAAAGCAGAAGAGGTCCAAGGGTGATTCTGAAGTTTCTGACAAAGAAATTGTTCCACATCATAAATGGAAAGAAGGCCCAAGAACCTCCTCTGTAACAAAAGAAGAATTGGTTCTTTTCAAGTGGTTTCTCTCCACCTGAGAAAGCTGTGGCAGAAGTCCCCCAAAAAAGAGAAGATACAACATTTAGTGACTGGTATGTGGTAGTAGGAGAGAATTGCTCCCACTATGCCGAGCATATATGAAGATACACTCTTGGCCTCAAAGACCAAGAGGAAACCTTAACATGATGGAGAAGTAAAATCTTAAAAGTCCTTTTTACGTCAAGCACATGGGTCTGTAAGATGAGTTCAATCCTGAGGAGAGACATGGAGGAGGTGTCACAGATCATTGTCCCAGTCCTTCAGCTGCAAGATGAGGAAGAAGGTGTCATTCATCTGTTTTAAAATTTTCATATTAAAATAGGGAAAATGAATTATTTTGTCCCTGAAGATCCCTTACAGAGGGTAATTGTCCAATGCAATTTTTCTCCTACAGGCCTAAGAGAAGCTTCCAGGATTATGTAAATATGAAACGTGCATGCTGGACTCTTGTAGGAGTAAATGCATGTGTCTCTGATGGTTCTCAGGACAATAGGGATCTAGTGTTATATTGTCATGTTCATCAAGTCATTAATGGGTACAAGTTGCATCGTGTTTCATCTCAGAGAAAAAGGAAATTTTTTACAGTTAGAACAATCAATAAATGGAACAACCTTCTCAGGGATGTGGTGGAGTCCCCATCACTGGAGGTTTTCAATATGTGATTAGACAGGGTGCTAGACAATGCCATCGAGGCTCCCTTTCCCAGGAAAGGTTGGATGAGATGATCTTTTGAGGTGTCTTCCAAGCTGGGCTAATGTATGATTCTATGAACCATCGACTTCCATGTTGCACCCCAGAAATGAGAGGCAAGTTAAGCAATAGAGAAATAGAAGGAGGAAAGTTCACAGCTTCCTATCCTTGTGAAGAGATGTAACCCTAGGAGTCCACAATGAGCTCTGTGGGAGTCATCCCATGAATCCCAAGCAGAAGCTTACCAAGTCATTTCAGCACAGACTCTGTAGTTCATCCTGGAAGATGTAATTTATAAAGATCCATAACTTTGATTAGAAGGTACTAAAGGAAGGACATCGTATTAAGTTCATGAGTCAATAAGTCTAATATTTAAAAATCTGTTCTTTAGCTTCTTGAATTAACTTCAGCTTTGTGTATGGTGATATCTTTTTCTGGTAGATCAGAGCACCTCCTTCTATCAGAACTCTCTTCTTTGTGTACGTACTTTTGAATCATGATCAAGACTCCACTTAGTCTTCTGGTGGAAATATATTTAATGAAATGTATTTAATTTCTCTACTCTCTTTCTGTACTGAAGGTTTTCTAGACTAAAACATTCTGATAGCTCTCACCTGAATGATACTCAATATTTTCAACATTATATTGGTAGAATAGATGCCGGAAATGGACTCATGATTACAGCAGGGATTTCACAAATGCTCTGTCTACAAAAAGACAATACCTCTAACCTTTTTCATATATCATAGCCTTTGAATTATGTGGCTGAGGTTTTTTTCACTTGCCTAGCCGCTGTATTTCCCTGAGAACTAATGTTCAGCTGGTTAACTGCCATTAATATTTAAGCTGTTTTCAACTACCATATTATGCAGAAAGTGCTGAGCTTTAGTTTAGAAGTGCAACTCCTTTTGACCACCCAAGGATAATGGGATTTTACCACAGATCCCACTGGGGGATTTAACAACCTAAATAGAATCCACCATCCTGAAATTTGTAGGTACACAATATTGGAAGACAAAACAATTGGGGGGGGCGGAGGGATAAACTACAGAATATCCTGACTATGATTTCTGTAGTAAAACATAAGGTGAAAGTCAGTTTCATAGGACTTGTCCAGTGGTGGGGTTTTGCTGTTGTGGTAGGATCTTTTTCCTTTTTCTTTTTCTTTTTCTTTTTCTTTTTCTTTTTCTTTTTCTTTTTCTTTTTCTTTTTCTTTTTCTTTTTCTTTTTCTTTTTCTTTTTCTTTTTCTTTTTCTTTTTCTTTTTCTTTTTCT